>JADMIO011367106.1_pt1 | contig 41229 bp, 34 predicted proteins | sample 8958161 | NCBI WGS metagenome assembly JADMIO01 (sample SAMN16585339, study PRJNA669376) | soil metagenome | isolation source: Crop rotation soil | place: USA: Cullars Rotation, Alabama | collected 2011
GCCGCGACTTCAAGTCACGTGAATTCCAAGCTTCGGATCCCACTGTGCTGGAAAGAGACCGAGCGCCTGCGCGGCGCGCTCCTGACCTCGATCAGCCACGACCTGCGCACGCCGCTGGCCTCGATCCTCGGCTCCGCGACCACGCTCAAGAGCCAGCGCAAGGCGCTCGACGATGCGGCGCAGGGCGAGCTGATCGACACCATCCAGGAGGAATCCGAGCGCCTCAACCGCTTCATCGCCAACCTGCTCGACATGACGCGGCTGGAATCGGGCGCCGTCGAGCCGCGCCTGGAGTTGACGGAGATCGGCGACGTCGTCGGCAGCGCGCTGCACCGCGCGTCGAAGGTCCTGGCGCATCACCGGATCGAGATCGATCTCGCCGCCGACCTGCCGCCGCTCCGCCTGGATGCCGTGTTGTTCGAGCAGGTGCTGTTCAACCTGCTCGACAATGCCGCGAAATACGCGCCGCCCGGGACGCAGGTGACGCTGGCCGGCGCCGTCGCGGGCAGCAGCGTGCGGCTGGAAGTCCGCGATGAAGGCGAAGGCGTGCGCACCGCCGATCTGGAGCGCATCTTCGACAAGTTCTACCGGGTGCAGGCGCAGGACCGGCAGCGCGCCGGCACGGGGCTCGGTCTTCCCATCGCGCGCGGCTTCGTGGAGGCCATGGGCGGAACGATCACGGCGGCCAATCGCGACGGCGGCCGCGGCGCCGTCTTTACCCTCGTGCTGCCCATCCCGCCAGGCGCCGTGCGCGAGGCCGCGGCATGAGCGGCAATCCGGTCCGCATCCTGGTGGTGGACGACGAGCCGCCGATCCGCCGCCTGCTGCGCACCAGCCTCGGCGCGCAGGGCTACGATGTCCTCGAAGCCGAAGACGGCAAGCAGGCGCTCGACATGATGCGGCGCAATGCCGTCGACCTGATGGTGCTCGATCTCGGCCTACCCGGCGACGTCGACGGCTTTGCGGCGATCGCGCGTTTGCGCCAGACGGGGTCTTCGGTTCCCATTGTCGTCCTCTCCGCAAGGACCGACGAGGCCGGCAAGGTGCGCGCCCTCGACCTCGGCGCCGACGACTATGTCTCCAAGCCGTTCGGCACCGACGAATTGCTGGCCCGCATCCGCACCGCGCTGCGCCACCGCTTGCAGCAGGACGGCGAGAAGCCGCTGTTCAAGTCCGGCGACCTGGCCGTCGATCTCGTGCGCCGGATCGTCACGGTTCGCGGCCAGGAGGTGAAGCTCACGCCGCGCGAATACGACCTGCTGCGCCTCCTGGTGGCGCATGCCGGCAAGGTGCTGACGCACCGATTCATCCTGCGCGAAGTCTGGGGCACGGAAACCGACGTACAGTATCTGCGCATCTATATCCGCACGCTGCGCCAGAAGCTCGAGGCGAGTCCCGAGCAACCCGAGCTCATCCAGACCGAACAGGGCGTGGGCTATCGGCTGCGGCTGGTGGAATAGCGGGAGGGTGGGTGGCGAGCCATGGCGCGCGGCAAACGGTGCGTCTTCGCCCGTCCATGCGCTGATCCCAAGCAATTGGCGTCAACCGATAAAAGCGCAGCTTGTTACCTTCAGGATTTTCCATCACGTCAAGCACGTTGGTATCATGGAAAATTTCCTTTCCCATTGTCAGTTGCACAATTACAACGGGTGTCTCTGGCGGGCGCGTCCAGCAAGGTTGTATGCTGCGCGAACGAGGAGTTGAGTGGCTCCCATAAGAAGGCCTCCGAACTCCGTTTCGATTTTATCGCGCGCGTTCTGCACGCGGCACTCCAGTTGCGTATCGACAGCAAGTCACGGCCGTTTTGATCTCGCCGAATTTTCGGCGACGTCGAAAATGCATGGTGGGGGCTATTATGATCGCACAGCAATTGGCGCGTCGTACGATGTCGTCGCGGCGCTTTGGGCGTTTCGAACCCACCGGAATTTTCATGGCACCCGCGGCAGAGACGCGCCCGCGCACCGCTCGGGACGGCAACGCGTCGCTGACAAAGGTCGGCCTGCCGGCGTCGCTGCGGCGCGTGCTCTTGATCGTTTTCGGTCTGATCGTGCCGATCATTGGCTTTGCCGGAGGGTCGCACGCCGCGCCTCTGCCCCAAGCCTATTTCAATCAAGCCGGACCTCAGCCGGACGTGCCGTCCGATGCCCTGATCGGCGAAGATTTCACATTCCAGGTGCGATTCAAGAATGCGCCTGGCGCAAGCATGGGGTACGGGCCATTCATCGATCTCGCCATCGATTTTGGCGGCAACGACGACAACGCCCCCCCTCCGGTCCTTGGGGGGCCATGCGACGGTATCGATATCGTCAGCGTGCAGATGGTCGGCGTCAACGGCGGACCCGTTCCCTTGCCGATTGGATCTGTCCCGTCGCCGACTCAGAAATATGGCAATACGAACGCTGCGAGTTGTCCCGCAACCAGCGCTTCGCATCCCTATCCACTAGTCGGCGCGATCAGCTTCCCGGCGGGATATCAGCTGGTGACGATTGCTCTCCCCTTCGGCAGTTTCGATGCATCGCAGCCGGAAGTCGTTCTCAAAGTTACGGCGCATATGCACAAATACGCCGACCTCAATATTCCCCTCAAGATTTGCCCGCGGGGCGGCTTTCGGTTCGGCGCCAATCCCACCAACGGCCCACCCGTCCTGCAAACCGGTACGACGACCAACCAGGTCGGCGCCGGTACGTGGACCTGTCAACCCGTCACGCCAAGGCTCTTCACCCTCACGAAGAAGTATTCGGGGCCGGAAGACGAAACCGCGACCGGTCCGAATTTCGTTCACAGCTACAAGATCACGCTCGACGTCGCCACCGGACAAACGATCAGCAGCACGTCGAATCCGTTGACGATCAAGGATTGCATGCCGAACGGCATGATCTATCGCGGAGGCCTGGCCGCTCCGGGTTGGGTGCCGACGCCGGTGCTGCCGATCGGCACGAGCGGCGGCTGCCTCACACTGTCTTGGCCCGCCGCTCTCGTCGGCGTCGCAGGGCCCGATAAGACGATTCAGTTCGATTTCTCGACTGCCGACGTTGCCAACTGCAACCCGGTGACCCTGCCAAATTCCCTTTCGGCTTCCGGCTTCTGGACCCCGACGGACCCGCGTGACCCGCCCGGGCCCTTCACCTTCACGGACGCCAGCGCCCACAAGCTCGCCGCGAAGTGCCTCGCGATCCAGAAAACCCTCCTGACCGCTCCGCCCTACATTCCTGGTCAAGTTCTGCAATACCGGCTCGACTTCCAGGTCTCCGACTACAAGACCATCGGCAAGATCCTCAAGATCGTCGACTTTCTTTCGAACGGTCAGGCGTTCCTGACCGGCGGGACATACACACCGCGCCTGACATTCCAAGACCGGACCGGCAACCACCCGAACATTCCGCTTTCGCCAGCGTATTACACGACGACGCCTTCCAACGTCGTCGCCGGAACCGGCTGCCCCAAGGGCTCGACGGCGCTGGCGTTCGACGTCTCCGGTGCGATGTCGACCTTCGGGACACCCGTGCGGCAAACCGCCGGCATCCTGACCGGCGGCTACGCCGCAAGTCCCTCTTCGCCAATTCCGGCGACCGGAAGCATCGTCTTCTATGCCAAGATCACCGACTCGTATGTCAACCCGCCGCTCCCCAACGGCAATGTCGACAAGTACGACCCCGTGTGCAACGCGGTTGCGATCACCGGAGACGTCTACAAGAACAATCCGAATCCCGCCGTCGTCCCGCCTCTGGCCTCGCCACCGCAATCGGCGACCGATGGCAGCGGGACCAAGATCACGATTGCCGCAGGCGTGCTCACCAAGACCGTTTATGCCATCCGGCGAGGGGGCGTTCTGGTTTGCGGCCCTACCGGCACGGCCTGCGCCAGCCTACCACAACCGCCACAGGTGTTCCCGGGCGACAACGTCACCTTCCGGATTCAATATGTCATCCCTTCCGGCGATGCTCAGAGCCTCGTGATCACGGATTGGCTGCCGAGGCCGATCTTCAACGTTCCGCCGATATTGGGGGGCGTCGGTATATGTCCAGCCATTACGCTTGCGAACACAGTCTGCCGCTTGTTGCCGGGAAACAGCCCGGCTCTGCCTGTGCCGATTGCGGTTCCGAACCCATCGCAGAACAGCTTCGATCTCCACTACGCCCCGCCCGCAGCCCCAATCGTCAACCCGGCCAACACGCCGCGGGCGATCGATCTGCTGGCGACTTTCACGGTGACGAACATTCCGTTTGCGGACGGCCTCAACCTCACCAACGAGACCCGTGAGTGCGAGCAGGATACCATCGACGTCGGCGTGAATTTCTGCCAGGTCGCGATCGCGCAGGTGAATGTGCGCGAGCCGAGTCTCAACATTCGAAAGGGCGTGATCGCGACGGACAACCTCAATGGCGTATTCACGCAACCCGGCGCTGCGGGCCTAGCCCAAGCGCCGGCCGGAGCGAACTTCAGCCTCGCGGGCGTCTTAGGTGCGGTGACCAGCGCCACTATCGGCAACCTCTTCAATAGCGACCTTTCCAATGTCGACGCCAACGATTATGCGACCTTCGCCGTCGTCATCGAAAACACGGGCGGCTATACCGCCTACAATGTCCATCTCGACGACTTCATCCCGTGGGACAAATTCGGGGTGGGCGCGACCTGCTTTACGCTCGATCAGAGTACGATCAAAGTAAGGGACGGCGCCGGTACGCCGCTCACGCCCCTTATGGGCTCTACGGCAAGCAATTTCGGCGTAACGTTTGCAAGCATTCCGGCGCAAAACGCGACCGGCTCCAACATCATCATCATCACCTTCAAGGTGAGGATGCTGGCCCATCTCAAGGCCGGGTGCTGCGAAAATACGGCCGACCTGACGCAATATGCGTCGGATCCAGGCGGTCCAAGCCCCACCGCCCCGAACTTCGTGACCGCAGGATTCGGCGGCCCATTCCACGACACGGCACGGATCTGCAGCGGACCAAGAGCTTCGATGAAGTGCATTCAGGCGACGTCCGAGGCACACACAACCCCGCAAACGGCCGCCATGAATGGACAGGTGCCGGCGACCCTCGGGGAGATCGTCCGCTTCCAACTGGTGACGACCGTCCCCGAAGGCACGACACAAGGACTGCAGATTCAGGATCTGCTGCCGGCCGGATTGACTTACATCCCGGGCACGGCCAAGGCGGTGTTCATAGCGAATAGCACGGTGACGAACGCGGCCGGCATTCCGACCGATACGACGCCCGGCCTCGTGCCGCAGTGCCCCGGAACGGCCGACCCCATGATGACATCGGTCACAGCCTTGACTCCGGCTTTCCCGGCGACTCCGGTCATGGTCACCAATAGCGACAATGACCCCGGCCTCGAATATCTCGTGATCGAGCTCAACGCCCAAGTCGGCAACGTCACGACGAACCAGGACAGCGTGGTATTGTCCGACAGGTTCCAAGCCAACTTTACCGACGCCTTCAGCGGGCAGCCGGCTTCCAGCACGTCCGGTCAGGTGGGTGTCAAAATCGTCGAGCCCAAGCTCGTCTTGCACAAGGTCGCCAGCCCGACGACCCTTGCCAGCACGGCCGGCGGCCTCGTCACCTACACCGCCACCATAACGAACAGCGGCACGGCCGCAGCGTTCGACATTGCGTTCACCGATACTCTGCCGGTCGGGTTTGTCTCTCCCACCTTAATCTCTCCCCCACTCCCGGCGGGCTGCACGAGCGCGATCAGCGGTCAAACTTTGAGCGTCAACTGTCCAAGCCCCGGTTATTCGTTGCCCGTCAACGGTACGCTGACCATCGCATACACGGCTGACGTCAACTCGAAAGGCTGCGCCGGTTCGAGGGAAAATAAGGCCGCGGTGACTTGGACCAGTCTGCCCGGACCCAACGGCACCGTCCTCAATCCAACCGGATCGGCGACCGCCGGAGCTTCGGGAGCGGCCGACGGCGAGCGCAACGGCGTCACGGCGCCGCTCACGCTCAACGACTACAGCGCTGCTGACACAGCGGTCGTGAGCTGCGGGCCGGCGCCGGGGACCCTCACGATCCAGAAGGTCGTCGTCAATCCCCAGAACTTGCCGCTTCCGTCCAGCCTGACCACACCCGGCTACCCGAACGGCTTCCCGATCTGGCTCATGTGCTCGACCACGCCGAACACTTGGATCCCGGTTTATCTCGCGACCAGCACCACGACCAGCACCACATCCCCGCCATCGGCGCCCCAGCAGTGCACGGTCGTCGAGACGACGGCAAGCTTTACCAATCCTATACCCCAGCCGCCGGTCTCGCCGCTGCCGTTGGTCTCTGCGCCGCAATGCGGGTCACCCGTGAAGCCCAACTTCGCCGGATGGACAACGAGCTATTCGACAAACACATCCGCCAACAGCGCGACGGCAACGATCCCGGCGGGGGGAACGGCGACGATAACGGTCACCAACACGCTCGATTGCGTGGCCGCGGTCAATCTGGAGGTCAAAAAGCTTGTCGTGAACAACACGAGCGGCACGCTGCCCGCGAATTTGACGACAGGCGGTTATCCGAATGGGTTTCCCATCTGGTTCATGTGCTCGGGCTACCCGTACCAAGGATGGTATCCGGTCTACATGGCTACCAGCACCGCGCAGGTCGCGCACGAGTACCCCTATGCCGGTAGTCAATGTACGGTCATGGAAACCAACATTCTGCCACCGTCGAGCGTCCCTCTCACAACGCCGCCACCCAGTGTGCCGCTGCCACCAGTGCCCATGCCGCCGCCAATTTGTCCCAGCGGCTATGCCGAGTGGACGACGACCTATTCGACCAGCGCGTCTTCCAACAGCAACACGATTATCGTTCCGAACAACAACAATGGAACGATGACGGTCACCAACACTCTCAACTGCCACTAGCCGGCGTACTTATGATCGTGAATCTCATCGCGCAGGCATGACGCAACCGCGTTGGTATTGGCCTTCGACGTCTCAGTCGACGACACTGCCAACCTGAGCGCACCGCATTTCGCGCAGACCGGAACGATCGAGGTTCGGGACTTCACGCGGCTAAAGCTCCTCACCGCGCCATGGCAAAGCGCGAACCTCGCACCGCTTGCCATCGACGCGCCCTGAGCATCGCGCATCATTTTCTTGTTGATGGGTGCGAACCAGAATGTCTGAAATTACTGATGTATATCAACGGCATATGGCGGACAGGGAGGGATTCGAACCCTCGAACGGCTATTAACCGTTACACACTTTCCAGGCGTGCGCCTTAAACCACTCGGCCACCTGTCCGGGGACGCCTGACGCCGTAAACAAGGATGGGCCAAGCAGGGGCGCGAGATATCCCGGGTTTGGGGCAAATGCAAACCGGCGCCTCCCGGCCCGATTCCGATGGGAACGGTTCCAAGAGCAGCCGGCGCCCTGGCCAATCAACCCGTAGAGTACCCCAGTGGCATTCGTGCCCGCAGACTGTTCTTTATTGTACAGTCCTTGGGGAAACCGCCCCGCCGGGCCTGAACAATGATATATCCGGCGCGGGGACTGTGTGTGCTTGGGCTTTTGGGGGGCGTGATGCGTTGGGGTCGGCTGGGCGCCGGGGTTTTCCTCGGCCTTTGCATTGCGGCCGGTGCCGCGCGCGCCGCGCCGCTCGAAGCCTATGGCCAGCTTCCCACCCTCGACAATCTCGCCCTGTCGCCCGACGGCACCAAGCTCGCCTATGCCACGGACGTGAACGGCAAGCGCACGGTGCTGATGAGCTCGCTGACCGAGGGCAAGATCCTGGCCGGCGTCTCGACCGGCGATCAGAAGCTGCGCGACCTGACCTGGGCCGACAACGACCACCTCCTGATCTCGCTGTCCGTCACCCGCCGGGCCGAAGGCTTGATGGGGCCGCGGCGCGAATACATGATGACGCAGAGCTTCAGCGTGACCGACAAGCGCTCGATGCCGCTGCTCGAGAACGTCGAGAACGCGATGAACGTCGTATTCGACGTGCCGAAGCGGCGCATCATCGACGGGCATACGGTCCTGTTCCTGGAAGGCATCGCCTTCGGCGAGACCAGCGGCAGCGGCTTCCTGTCGTTGTTCACGGTCGACCTCGACGCCCATCACACCGAGCTGAAGGAGCACGGCGACGCGGGCAGCATGGGCTGGCTGATCGACGCCAACGGCACCGTCTACGCCCGCACCCGCTACGACGAGAAAAAGCAGCGCTGGAGCCTGGAGCTGCACCGCGGCCGCGATTGGCAGGAGGTGTTCAGCACGATCGCGCCGGTCGACACGCCGTCGGTGCTCGGCCTCACCCCGGACGGCAACTCGGTCCTGTTCCAGACCAGCGACAACGGCGAGGCGGTCACCCATCAGCTCAGGCTGGCGGATGGAGCCGTCGAGACGCCGCTCAAGCTCGACGGCAATGCCGACAGCGTGCTGTACGACCCGGTCAGCAAACGCATCAACGGCACGGTGCGCGTCGGCGTGACCACGAGCTACACCTTCTTCGATCCCTCCGACCAGAAGGCCTGGGACAGCCTGGCCCGCGCCTTTCCGGGCGAGAACATCGACCTCGTCTCGTGGAGCGACGACCGCCGCCATGTCGTGGTGCGGGTCGACGGCGCGAATGACGGCGCGATGTATTTCTTCGTCGATCTGACGACGCACAAGGCGATGCCGCTGGGCTCGGTCTATCGCCCGATCCAGCCTGAAGACGTCGCGGCCGTGAAGGTCATCGAATACAAGGCGGCCGACGGCACCAGGATTCCGGCCTACCTGACGCTGCCCAACGGCAAGGACCCCAAGAACCTGCCGCTGATCGTGCTGGCGCATGGCGGACCGGCGGTGCGCGACACGCCGGAGTTCGACTGGTGGAGCCAGGCGCTCGCCTCGCGCGGCTATGCCGTGCTGCAGCCGGAATTCCGCGGCTCCGACGGCTTCGGCTGGAAACACCTCTCGGCCGGGTTCGGCGAATGGGGCCGCAAGATGCAGACCGACCTGTCGGACGGCGTGCGCTTCCTGGCGGCGGCGGGCCTCATCGATCCCAAGCGGGTGTGCATCGCGGGCGCGAGCTATGGCGGCTATGCCGCGCTGGCCGGGGCGACGCTGGACAAAGGCGTCTATCGCTGCGCGGTCGCGGTCAGCGGGGTGAGCGACCCGCGGGATTTCCTGCGCTGGCAAGCACGGCGCGAGCACGCCTCCGACAGCCTCTCGCTGCGCTATTGGACGCGCTTCATGGGCGCCGCCGACGCGGACGATCCCAAGCTGGCGGAGATCTCGCCGCAAGGCCACGCCGCCGAGGCCGACGCGCCGATCCTGCTGATCCATGGCCGCGACGACACCGTCGTCCCGATCGCGCAGAGCGAGGACATGGAGACCGCGCTGGAGCACGCCGGCAAGCCGGTGACGCTCGTCAAGCTGGACGGCGAGGACCACTGGCTGTCGCGCTCCGAAACCCGGCTGCAGATGCTGCAGGCGATGGTCGCCTTCCTCGAACAGAACAATCCGCCGAACTGACAACACAAGAACAACGATCAGGAGTTGCCCATGTCGAGTCGCTTGCTTGCCGGTGCCGTCGTCCTTCTCTGCGCCACGAGCGCGCAAGCCGCGCCGCCGCTGGAGGCCTATGGCCAGTTGCCGAGCCTGGACAACTTCACCCTTTCGCCCGACGGCAAGAACATCGCCTATGTCACCAATGTGAACGGCAAGCGCACCGTGCTGGTCAACTCGCTGACCGAAGGCAAGGTGATCGCCGGCGTCGCCATCGAGGACAAGCAGAAGCTGCGCGACGTCTCGTGGGGCGACGACGATCACGTCCTGATCTCGCTGTCGACGACCCGCACCGCGGTCGGCACCACGGGCTCGCGCGGCGAATACTACCTGACCCAGAGCTACAGCATCTCGCGCAAGAGCGCCGACGTGCTGCTGGCGCATGGCGACTATCAGATGAACATCACGCTGAGCCAGCCCATGCCGCGCGTGGTCGACGGCAAGCCGGTGGTATTCGTCGAGGGCTTCACCTTCGTGAACCAGTCGAGCGTCGTCGCGCTGTTCGTCGAGGATCTCGCCTCGGGACGGCTCAACCACATCGTCGAGAAGGGCTCCAGCGAGCACGGCACGGACTGGATCGTCGACGACGCCGGCAATATCGCGGCGCGCACCGAGTACAATGACGACACCAAGCTGTGGAGCCTGAAGATCAAGCAGGGCGCGGGCTACATGCTGGCCTATTCGGAGACGGCGCCGATCGACCAGCCCTGGATGTATGGCATCACGCCGGACGGCAAGTCGATCCTGATCGTCACGCGCAAGGAAGGCCAGCTGACGCCGCGCCAGTTCAGCCTGGCGACCGGCGCGTCCGAGACGCCGAGCCTTCCGATCGACGGCACCGAGGACCAGACGGTCATGGATCCCAAGACCCACCGGCTGATCGGCACGATGTCGCTGGGCCCGACCGCGGCCGCCTATCACTTCTTCAATCCCGCCGATCAGGCGGCCTGGGACGGCATCGCGCATGCCTTTGCCGATGAGGACGTCGAGCTGCAATCGTGGAGCGACGACCGCAAGCAGGTGGTGGTGCGGGTCGACGGCAAGCGCGACGGCTCCGGCTTCTATCTGATCGATCTCACCAGCCACAAGGCGAGCTTTCTCGGCGCGGCCTATGCCGGCATCGAGATCGCCGACCAGGCGGACGTCAAGTTCATCACCTATACGGCGGCGGACGGCTTGAAGATTCCGGCGTATCTGACGCTGCCCAACGGCAAGGATCCCAAGAACCTGCCGCTGATCGTGCTGCCGCATGGCGGGCCGGCTGCGCGCGACACGCCGCAGTTCGACTGGCTGAGCCAGGCCTTGGCGTCGCGCGGCTATGCCGTGCTGCAGCCGGAGTTCCGCGGCTCCGACGGGTTCGGCTGGAAGCATCTCTCGGCCGGCTTCGGCGAATGGGGCCGCAAGATGCAGACCGATCTGTCGGACGGCGTGCGCTATCTGGCGGCGCAAGGAACGATCAATCCCAAGCGCGTCTGCATCTTCGGCTGGAGCTATGGCGGCTATGCGGCGCTGGCCGGCGCGACGCTGGACCGGGGCGTCTATCGCTGCGCCGTGTCGATGGCGGGCGTCAGCGACCTGCACGACTTCCTGTACTGGATCCGCGAGCGCCAGCGCGATCCCGACACCGACACGCAGCGCTATTGGAACCGCTTCATGGGGACGGAGAATTATGACGACCCCAAACTGAGCGAGATCTCGCCGAAGCGTCATGTCGCCGACATCACGATCCCGCTGCTCCTGGTGCACGGCAAGGACGACCTGGTGGTGCCGATCGATCAGAGCGAAGCGATGGAAGCGGCGATGAATGCGGCGGGCAAGCCGGTGACCTTCGTCAAGCTCGACAGCGAGGACCACTGGGGCTCGCGCGCCGAGACGCGGACCAAGATGCTGCAGACCGTGGTGCAGTTCCTGGAGGCGAACAACCCGCCGAATTGAGGAAATGACCCTCCCTCGAGGGGAGGGCAAGCGGTCGTTAACGGCCGTTCACGAATTCTCGTTAACGCCGCGTGAATGGGTGACGCCGTAAGCTCCGGTGGAATGCCGGAGTACGTGCACGCATGCGACGTCAGCGGAAAATAGCGCTGCGCGATTCTTTGCTTTCGCGATATTCGGACTCGCTCGGCGAGCTTTCGATGCGCCGTCGCAACGAGACGGCGCTGAAAGCCGCGCGCGCCGAGAGCGAGCTCGCGAGCCGCACCAAATCCGCCTTCCTCGCGACGATGAGTCACGAGCTGCGCACGCCGCTCAACTCGATCATCGGCTTCTCCGACGTGATCCTGTCGCTGAAGGACCCCAAAGCCAGCGAATACGCGACGCATATCGGCAAATCGGGCCGCCGCCTGCTCGAGGTCGTGTCCGACATCCTGGACATCTCCAAGATCGAGAGCGGCACCTTCGTGCTCAACCGCGCGCCTTGCGATATCGGCGAGATCGTCGACGCCGCCGTCGAGGTGATGCAGGCGCCCATCGCGGAGAAGGGCCAGGTGCTGGACGTGCGGGTGCCGCGCGACCTGCCGATGCTGAGCGTCGACTTCAAGCGCATCAAGCAGATTCTGGTGAACCTTTTGTCCAACGCCAACAAGTTCACGCCCGAGCGCGGCCGGATCATCCTGGTCGCAAAGAAGCTGCCCAATGGCGGAGCCACCGTCGCCATCGCCGACACCGGTGTCGGGATGTCGCCCGACCAGATCACGGTCGCAATGCGCAGCTTCGGCCAGGTGCAGGGTCATCTGTCGCGCACCCAGGAAGGCACCGGCCTTGGTCTTCCCATCGCGCGCGGCCTCGCGCAGCAGCATGGCGGCGACATCCACCTGGAAAGCCAGCCCGGCGCCGGCACCACCGTGTTCCTCAACCTTCCGCCCGACGCCAAGGGGGCGCCATGAACCAGATCTTCCGCGACCCGCGCACCGGAACGCCGCCTGCTTCGACCGCGCCGATGAAGGAGCGCCGCGGCGTGCCCGCGACGCCGCCGGTGCAGATCGCGCATGTCGTCTCCGTCGCCGGCAGTCATTGCGTCGCGGTGCTGGAGAAGAGCCAGCATGGCGCGGTCGCCGCCAAGGACCCGCGCGTGCAGATCGGCGCGCTGGTGAAGATCGTGACGCCGGCGTCGTCCGTGATGGGCCTCGTCTCCGCCGTCACCGCGCCGATGCCGAGCGTCGATGGCGCCGAGGACATCGGCCTGATCGAGATCAACCTCGCCGGCGAGGTCGGGATCGACGATCACTCGCGCCGCCTGACCTTCAAGCGCGGCGTGTCGCAGCTTCCCTCGATCGGCGATCCGGTGCTGTTCGCCGACCGCCATGACCTGACGCGCGTCTATGCCCCGCCGGCATTGGCGAGCATCAAGGTCGGCACCCTGTTCCAGGATCCGAGCGTGCCGGCGCGGCTTCTGACCGACGACCTGCTCGCCAAGCATTTCATCGTGGTGGGCTCGACCGGCTCGGGCAAGTCCTGCGCCCTGACCGCGATCCTGCAGCGGCTCCTGTACGAGCATGCCGGGGCGCATGTCGTGATCCTGGACGTGCACAACGAATACTCCACCGCCTTCGAAGGCATGGTGGAGAAGGTCACGCTGAACAATTTCAACCTGCCGTTCTGGCTGCTCAACTTCACGGAGCTTTCGGCGGCGCTGACCAGCAAGGACCAGCACCACGATGCGGAGCTGGAGATCCTGAGCGAGGCGGTGGTGCACGCCAAGCGCCGCTATTCCGAAGCGGCGGCGAGCCGCGTGGCGCGCAAGCCGCAGGAGACGGGCGCGGTGATCAGCGTCGACACGCCGACGCCGTTCCGCCTGTCGGACGTCACCGCCTATATCGACGACCGGCTGGGCAAGCTGGAGCGCACCCATCTCACCCTGCCCTATCGCCGCCTCAAGACGCAGATCGAGAGCCTGGTCGCCGACGCGCGCTACAATTTCATGTTCGGCAGCCTGACCATCCAGGACACGATGACGGACGTGCTGTCGCGGCTGTTCCGCATTCCCAATGAAGGGCGGCCGATCACGGTGGTCGATCTTTCGACCGCGCCGCCGGAGATTTTGGACGTGATCATCTCGGTGATCTCGCGCCTGGCGTTCGATCTGGCGGTGTGGAGCAACGGCGCGGTGCCGATGCTGCTCGTCTGCGAGGAGGCGCACCGCTATGCGCCAGCTTCGGACCGCGACGTGACCTTCGTGCCGACGCGGCGCGAGCTGTCGCGCATCGCCAAGGAAGGGCGCAAATACGGCTTGTCGCTGGCGCTGGTGACGCAGCGGCCGTCGGACCTCGATCCCAACATCATGTCGCAATGCGGCACCGCGGTGGCACTGCGCCTGTCGAGCGAGCGCGACCAGCAGGTGATCCGCGCCAATACCTATGAAGGGATGATCGACCTGCTCGACTTCCTGCCGCTGCTCGGCGACCGCGAGGCGATCGTGCTCGGCCAAGGCACCTCGATGCCGATGCGCATCAAGTTCGACATCCTGGGCCGCGGAAACGTGCCGAAGAACACCAATGCCGGATTCTCCAAGGCGTGGAAGACGCAGAAGCTGGAGCGGCATTCGCTGGACGCGATCGTGACACGCTGGCGCCAGGGCGGACGGGAGAAGGAGTAACTCCGATTACCTCCCCAGCATGGGGAGGTCGCCGCGAGTGAAACGAGCGGCGGGTGGGGACGTGACTCCCCCACCCGATTGTCGCTGCGCTCCAATCGACCTCCCCATGCTGGGGAGGTAATTTCCAGCGCTATGCGAACCTCTCCCCCACCATCTCCTCGCTCTTCGCCCACAGCGCTTTCGCGTTATTCGCGTCGAGCGCGTAGGGCTGCACGCCACCGCGCAGGCCGGGTTGGGTGCTGATCTCGGCGACGTGGCAGTCTTCGCAATAATGTCCGCCCACCGCGTCCGCCGGGGCGACGAAGCCGGCCCAGATGCTGGTCGCGGCGCCTTGCGGGATCGACTTCCACGAGAACTCGGCCATCGTCTTGCCGGCCGCCTTGTTCGCTTCCTCGACGCTTTTCATCATCGCGGCGCGCATCTCGTCCGTCATGTAGCGGCCAAGCTCGGTCTGGATGCCGCCGGGATGCACCGCGGTGGCGCGCACGCCCTGCGCCTTGTGGCGGCGGTCGAACTCCACCGCGAAGAGGATGTTCGCGGTCTTGGAGCGGCCATAGGCGACGAACGGCGCGTATTCGGTGTGCGCGAAGCCGGGATCCTTGAGATCGACGTCGGAGAAGCGGTGGCCGGCCGACGACAGGTTCACCAGGCGCCCGCCATTGTGCTTGAGCAGCTTGGCGATGCGGTTGACGAACACGAAGTGTCCGAGGTGGTTGGTGCCGAACTGGGTCTCGAAGCCGTCGGCGGTCTTGCCCGGCGGCGTCGCCATCACGCCGGCGTTGCAGATCACGACATCGAACGGCTTGCCGGCCGCGTTCAGCGCGTCGGCGCAGGCGCGCACGGATTTGAGCGAGGCGAGATCGAGCTCGACGAGTTCGAGGCTGCCGCCATGCGCGGCGTCCTTGCGCACCGGCTCGGTCGCGGTCTTCGCCTTGCCGAGATCGCGGGCGGCGCCGACCACGGTGGCGCCATGCGCCGCCAGGGTGCGCGCCGTCTCGACGCCGAGGCCGGCCGAGACGCCGGTGACCAGCACGCGCTTGCCGGTGAGGGTGACGCCGTCGAGGACGTCGTCGGTGGTCGAGGTCGCGCCGAAGGTCTTGGTCATGGGAACTCCTGCAAAGAGATAGCGTAGCGGCAGGATCGCATGAATGGCGCGGCGCGCGCTATCCTTTCGCTACGGCATGCCCCGGTTGATCGCGCGCGTGCGACGCCGCACAGTCACGGCCGATCATCGCGGAGCCTGTCATGAAAGTTTGGGAAATCCAGAACGCCTACGGCATCGACAATCTGCGCGAGGCCGACAAGCCCGCGCCGACCCCGGGGGCCGGCGAGATCGTGGTCGACATGAAGGCGGCGTCGCTGAACTATCGCGACCTGCTCACGGTGATCGGCTATGGCGGCGGCTTTCCCCTGCCGCTGATCCCGTTCAGCGACGGCGCCGGCGTGGTCGAGAGCGTGGGTGCCGGCGTGACGCGGGTGAAGCCGGGCGACCGGGTGTGCCCGCTGTTCTTCCAGTCGTGGCTGTCGGGTCCGGTGACGGCGGAGAGCCGCTATCGTCCGCTGGGCGGGCCGCTCAGCGGCGTGCTGCAGCAGAAGATGCTGCTCGAGGCCGACGGCGTCTCGAAGGTGCCGGCGCATCTGTCGTTCGAGGAAGCGGCGACGCTGCCTTGCGCCGGATTGACGGCGTGGCGCGCGGTGACGATCGAGGCGCCGGTGGGGCCTGGCGACACGGTTCTGGTGCAGGGCACCGGCGGCGTCTCCATCTTCGCGCTGCAATTCGCCAAGGCGCGCGGGGCGCAGGTGATCGCGACCTCGTCGAGCGACGGGAAGCTGGCGCGCGCCAAGGCGCTCGGCGCCGATCATCTGATCAACTACAAGAAGACCGAAGACTGGGGCCGCGTCGCGCGCGAGATGACGGGCGGCAAGGGCGTCGACGTGGTGGTCGAGGTCGGCGGCGAGAACACGCTGAACCAGTCGTTCGACGCGGCGCGCGTCGGCGGGCATATCGTGGTGATCGGCGTGCTCGGCGGGTTCTCCTCGCCGGTGATGATCCCGATCGTGTTCGGCAAGAACCTGCACATCCACGGCATCTCGGTCGGCAGCCGCGAGCAGTTCGACGACATGGCCAAGCACATCGACCAGTGGAAGCTCAAACCGGTGATCGACAAGACCTTCCCGTTCGACAAACTGCCGGACGCGCTGCGCCTGATGCAGGCCGGCGGGCATTTCGGCAAGATCGCGGTCGCCTATTGAGGCGGCGCCGAAGCGCGTGGGCTGACGGCATGCGAGTCCTCATCCTGGGTGCGGGGCCGGTTGGCCTTGGCGCGGCGCTGGAGCTGGCGCGGTTCGGCGTGCCCAGTCTCGTCATCGAGAAGCATGCGGCGACGTCGTGGCATCCCAAGACGCGCAACTTCAACACGCGGACGATGGAGATCGCGCGCGGCTGGGGGGCGGCCGTCTATCGCCGCCGCCTTGGCGGAGCGGCATGCCGTTCCGCTCAGCGTCTATCGCATCGGTGCGGCGGGGCTCGACGATGGCGGCCGCTTTGCGGCGGCGTATGGCGTGACGGACACGGGCGCCGTTCTGATGCGGCCCGACGGTCATGTCGCCTGGCGCGCCGCCGCCGCGCCTGGGCACGCGGGCGAACTCGCCGGCGCGCTGGCGCAACTTCTCAGGCTCTGACTACTGCGGCACCGCCGGCTGCAGCGGTGGCGGCGGGGCGAGCACGGGTTTGCCTTCGCGCTCGACTGTGATGCTGGTCGCGACCATCAGGGTGGTGGCGTCGGCCTGCGTGTTCGCCGATACGATCGCGCCGGGGAGCAGAAGCGACGAGTCGCCCAAGGACATCGAGACGATCGGGACGCCGCGGGCGACGATCAGCTCGGCGGCGCCCATGCAGCCGCCGGGCGCGGCGCGGCCGGTGCACGGCGTGCCGGCGGCGAGCGCGGCGCCGTGGAAGCTGAGCTTCAGCGTGCCGCCGGCCGGCGTCGGCACGACCTCGGCGACCGTGGCGTTGGTGATGGTGCGCGCCGGGTTGGAGTCCATCGGATAGAGCCCCTCGCCGCTGCCGCGCATCGCCGGCGCGAAGATCCGCACGCCCTGGGCGCGCAGCTTGCCGTCGGCGCCGGTGATCGATGTCGCGCCGATGAAGTCGCCAGGATGGACGTCGGCGAGCTTGAGCATCTGGCCGTGCACGATGCGGGTCGCGGGCTCCAGACCGAGCACCACGGTCTTGCCGCTGTCGATCTTCATCGTGAGGTACTGGCCGTCGAACGACTTGACGACGCCGTGCAGACGCACCGGCGCCGTCGCCGCGGCGGGCGGGGTGAGCGTGACCGGCGGCGTGCCGGGCGGCACGATCTGCGCGGCAACGGGAGAGACGAGAAGCGCGCCCAGGGCGGCGCCAAGCAACAGGACGCGCTTCATGCCGTATCAGTGCCTCGGTTTCATGAATTTCAGGATGAACTGATCGGTGTGATGGCGGATCGACGGATCGAACACAAGCTTGTCGCGCGGATCGGCGGGATTGCGCAGCGCGTTGCTTTCGCCGACGAGCTTGAAGCCCGCAGCCTCGACTTCCTTCTTCACCACTGCCTCGTCGATGCGGTGAAGGGTCTCGGTCGCGGCGAGGCCGGAGCCGTTGGCGGCGGAGTGGTCGAGGATGACGTAGAGCCCGCCCGGCTTCAGCAGGTCGTAGATCTTCTTGTTGATGATCGCGAGATCGGCCGGCTTGTAGAAGCTGTCGTGCAGGTCGTGATAGTTCTGCGCCGTCCACACCACGTCGAGCGATTCCGGCGCGAAGATGTCGTTGACCGGCGCGTGCAGCGTGGCGACATTGGGATAGGCGGCGAACTGCTTCTTCACGTCGGCGCCCGGGAAGCGCTTCTGGATGATCGGATCGATCTCGACCGGCGAGTAGGCGTAGACGAAACCCTTGTCGCCGACGACCTTGGCGAAGATGCGGGTGAAGTAGCCCGAGCCCGGCATCAGGTCCATGACATGGCCGCCAGGCTTGATGCCGGCGAACGTCACCATGGTGGCCGGCTTGCGGTCGGCGTCGAGCTTGACGTCATCGGCCGGGCGGCCGGTGTCGGCGAGCGCCGCGGTGAGATAAGCCTGCCTCGCGGCGACGTGTTTCGCGTCGGCGCTGCCGGTCGCAGCGAGAACCGCGGTGAGCGCGGCGGCAGCGAGCAAAGTCTTCTTCATGTCATCCTCCCCATTTGTTCCGTCTTGTTCCGTTGGGGCACCCTAACCTGCCCGGCGGCGCGATGCACGGGCGTCACGGTCCCGTGAGATTCCACACCTTTGTGTCAGGATTTGAGCGCGCCGCTCACGAGGGCGGCGTAAACGCGATCCTTCAGCGACGACGGGCGGTCGAGGCCCAGGCGAACGAGCGCCTCGGTGTCGCGGGGGCCGCCGAAACCCTTGCGGGCAAGGTTCAGGAGCTCGCCGCGGCCGGCGTCCTTCAGGCGCTCCAGCGCGGGCATGAGGCGCTGCTCGACCGGCGTGAAATCGCAGCCGAAGGGAAAATCCGGCAGGAGGCCGCGTTGGCGCAGCGGCTCGAGCGCGGCGGCGACGCGCTGCGGATTGTTGTCGCGATGCGCCGCCGGGATCTCGTAGTTCGCGGCGATCTTGCCGGCGGATTTGGCGCGCGCCAGCAACTCGGGCTGGTGGCGCGCGTCCGTGATGTTGAGCATCTGGGCGATCACGTGCTCGTCGCTTTTGCCGCGCAGGTCGGCGATGCCGTACTCGCTGACTACGATGTCGCGCAGATGGCGCGGGATGGTGGTGTGGCCGTAGGACCAGCGGATGTTCGAGGCGGCGCCGCGCGTCGCGGGGATGGCGAGGATGGAGCGGGCTCCTTCGAGCGCGAAGGCCTGGTCGACGAAATTGAACTGGCCGCCGACGCCGCTGACGACGCGGCCGTCCTCGAGGCCGTCGGAGACGATGGCGCCGAGCAGCGTCGCCATCATCGCGTTGTTGACGAAGCGGGCGTTGACGCGCGCGGCGCGGCGCGCGGCCTCGTCGCCATAGAGCTGGTTGGTGAAGCTGATGCGCTTCATCTGGATGCGGGCAAGATCGGCCGGCGGCATGTCGCGCAGGCGGCGGTAGAAATCCTTGGAGCCGACGAAGAAGCCGCCATGCACCAGCACGCCGTCGACGGCGCGTTTCAGGATGCCGGCATCGATGAGATTGAGGAAGCCGTCGACCAGCATCTCGCTGACGCCGTAGAGGCCTTGCGCGAATGGCGTGCGTTGCTCGATGGTGAGCGGCGCGGCGTTGCCGGTGAGGCGGTCGATGGTGTCGTTGAAGGCCTGGGTCTCGCGGTGGCGCAGGATCATGGCGTGGACGGCGGCGTCGCCCTCCTCGCCGATGCCGATCTGCAGGCTGCCGCCGTCGGCGATCAGGCGCGCGATATGCAGGCCGATGGCGTATTCCGTCGTCGAAATCGGCTGCTTGGGCGCCGCGAAGAGCGGGAAGTCGCGGCCTTCGAGGATGTGACTGAAAGCGTCCGCCGGAAGATCGCCGTCGCCGGGCATGAACGGGAGCTCGGAATTGACCTGGCCGACGAGCAGAAATCTGGCGCGGCCCTGGGCCTGCGCGTCGAGCATGTCGAGCGTGAGATCGGTGTTGCAGGAGAGGCTGTAGCGACCCTCCCTCTTCGCCACGAGCTGCCCGACGACGTTGACGCCGCGGTCGATCAGATAGTCGGCGGCGTGCGTGTAGTTGGCGGAGATGTAGCTGCGCTGCGCCGTGGGGCTGCCGAGCCAGCGGCCGGCGAGGAAGAAGAACTCATCGACCCGGACATTCGGCGGCAGCGCGTTCTTTCGGGTTGCGACAGCGTAGTCGAGCTTGGGATAGCCGCCGAGCAGGCGCTCGCCGATGGGGGCCAGGAAGCGGCGTTCGAGATCGCTCTTCGCGGTGGGCGCTTCCAGCGTGAGGGCGGTGAAGATGTGAAGGTCAATGGAAGGATCGCGGGCCGCAAGCTGGAACAGCGCGTTGGCGACGTGGCACGCCTTGCCGAGGCCGAGCGGCAGGCCGAGCACGACCTTGCGGCCGACCTGCGCAATGATGGCGTCGGCGAGCGCGTCGGGATCGGTGAAGGTCGCGGGCATCGGAGCTTGTCGGGGGTGCGGCGGCGGGCAATATAGCGGCAATGCGCGACCCGAAACACGTCCGATGACCAGGCCATGACCGACTCCGAGGACGAGGAGCTGTTCCTGTCGCTGGTGCTGCCGTTGCGCGGCATGGGCCTGCTGCGCGAAGGCGAGACGGCGCTCGTCACCTTCGAGCGGCTGGCCGGCGGGGTGTCGAGCGACGTGGTGCGGGTCGAGGTCGAGGGCCGCGCGCCCTTCGTGGTGAAGCGCTCGATCCCGAAATTGCGGGTGAAGGCCGACTGGCGAGCGCCGGTGGAGCGCGCGGCGGCGGAAGTCGCGTGGCTGCGCCTGGTGGCTGGGATCGAGCCTTCGTGGGTGCCGCGGGTGCTGGGCGAGAATCAGGCGCAGCATGTCTTCGCGATGGAATACCTGCCGCCGGCCGATCATCCGGTGTGGAAGGCTGAGTTGGCGGCGGGGCGGATCGATGCCGGCTTCGCCGCGACGGTGGGCGCGGCGCTGGCGCGCATCCATGCGGCGACGGCGGGGCGCGGCGATATCGCGGCGGCATTCGACAACGGCGCGCAGTTCGCGGCGCTCAGGCTCGAGCCCTATCTCTTGTTCACCGCCGACAAGCATCCCTTCGTGGCGGCGGCGATCCGCGAGGAGGCGGCGCGTATTTCGAAGGCGCGGATCGCGCTGATGCAGGGCGACATCTCGCCGAAGAACATCCTGAGCGGGCCGCGCGGCCCGGTGTTCCTGGACGCGGAGACGGCGTGCACCGGCGACCCGGCGTTCGACGTCGCGTTCTGCATGAACCATTTCCTGCTCAAGGCGGTGTGGCATCCGGAATGGACGACGGGATACGCGGAGTCGTTCGCGGCGATGAAGGCGGCGTATCTCGGCGGCGTGACGTGGGAAGACCCCGTGGCGCTCGACCGCCGCGTCGCCCGGCTGCTGCCGATGCTGTTCCTAGGCCGGGTGGATGGGAAGTCTCCGGTCGAATACCTCACCGACGAGGGCGACCGCAGCTTCGTGCGCGGCGCGGCGCTGCAGATGATCGTCGAGCCGCCGTTCAATCTGGAAATGCTGGCGCAGACATATTTTGCGGCGGCGGGGGAGAGGTAACCTCTCCCGCAAGCGGGAGAGGTACGAACTACTGCGCCGGTTCGAGATATTTCTGCTTGTCGTCGGCCTTGGCGGCCTTGACCGCGACGTCGGACGGCGTGCCGAGCGTTCGGGTCCAGGCGGCGAATTCCAGCGCGATGCCGTCGGGATCGTAGAAATAGATCGAGCGCACGAAGGTGCTCGGCGTGATCTCGAGGCTGGCCTGCTGCGGGCTGTCGTCATGGCTGATGACGGGGCTGCATTTGACGCCCTTCTCCACCAGCTTCTTGTGATAGTCGTCGATGCGCTCGGCCGGGACGTTGATCGCGATGTGGTTCATCGATCCGTGGGCGGAGGGTCCGGGGAGAACGCCGGGCGTGGCCGATGCGACGCCGGGCGCGGCGTCCGGCGCGTTGGGGAACCAGAAGAAGGCGAGGCTGTCGCCATTGCCCATGTCGAAGAAGAAGTGCTGGCCCATGCCGTTCGGCAGCTCGATCGTCTTGATCAGCTTCATGCCGAGGACGTTGGTGTAGAAATCCACCGTGCGCGCCATGTCCTTGCACACCAGCGCGAGATGGTTGACGCCGAGAAGTTCGAATTCGGTGTTGGCCATGACGTGCTCCTTCGACAATGCACGGACGCTAGCACGCGGTCTGGCACTCAGAAATAGGTGCGGACGACGAACTGGAACTGGGTCTCGACCTGGTGCGGGGCGTCGCCGTCGAGTGCGCGCTGGGCGCGGGTGCTGTCGACCACCAGCAACTCGCCGCCGAGGCGCAGCCAGTGGCGCGGCAGCCAGTTTGCCGTAACGTCAAAGGCGTGGCCGTCCTCGCTCAAGGGCGACGCGCCGGCAGCGGTGCGGGTGCGGGTCTGAAACCAGTCGGCGCGCGCCGCCAGCCACCAATCGTCGAGATCCCAGCCGGCGAGGACGTAGGCGGCATCGAAATCCGTGCCGGTGAACGCGGTGGCGGAGGGGCGGATCAGCGTGTCGCCGTGCATCGCCTGGGCGAGCAGCGTGACGGGACCGAGCTGCTGGCGCAGGCCCGCGTCCCAGAACGCCGTGTGCCAGCTGCGCGGGCGCGTGGGGTCGGCGTCGTTGTCGTAGCGCATCAATTCGAAGCCGGTGGTGCCGTCGATCTCGTAGGAGAGGTCGAGATACCAGCCGGGCGCGTCGTCGACCTCGCGGAAGAGATGGGTGGTGAGCGGCGGCGTGCGGTGCGATGCGGTGGCGATCGCATCGGGGATGCGCGATTTCTCGAACAGGCCGGCGGCGCGGTCGTCGAAGGTCCAGCCGCGATCGGCCATCAGGACGCCGGCGGTGTCGTTGAAGCCGAACAGCCCGCCGATCAGCGTGACGTCGTTGCCGTTCGAGCGCCATTCGAGCGTGCCTTCGGCGCCGATGGTGCGAAGCTCCGCCCCGACCCAGGAATTGATCGCGGACGGCGTGAGCGTCCAGAACGACGACCAGCCGACCTGCTCGTTCTCCAAGCTCAGCGTCGGGAAGAAGGCGCCGGCGCGCACCGACCAGCGCCATTGCGTGCTGGCGGCCGGCGCATAGGTCGCGAAGGCTTCGAGCAGGTCGAGCGCCGGGCCGTATTCGGCATTGAGCCGCGCATCGGCCTGCGCGTGCCATTCGCTGCCGTCGAGATGCGCCTCGCCGACGAGATCGCCGAGCTTGAAATTCGCGTCGTCGGCGCCGAAGCGCAGCTTGCCGAGGCCGCCATCGAGATAGGCATCGGTCGCGGGCGGCGCGACGAGGCGCACGTCGCCATAGCCGGTGACGCTGAAGCTCGCCGCCTCACTGTCACCGGTGACAAATGCGAAAGCCGCCAAAAGGATTGACGCACGCAGGAGCATGCGCGGGAAATTAGCAGGAAACCGGCGGCTGACACGCCGTCAATCGTTAATGCGGTTTTGCCTGCGTATAACCACGTATTAAGCACGGCGGGCCTAGATTTACGGCGCTACCGCAACGAGTCCTTGCGCCATGGCCGCTCTCGAAACAATCGCGCAGGAAAATCCCGACCGCTTCGACACGGCGACCTGCAGCTTCCTGCGCGCCTATTGGGAGCAGAAGCGTGGGAGCCGCGCGATGCCGTCGCGCGCCGACATCTCTCCGGCGCAACTCAAGGACCATCTCGGCTGGGTGATGATCCTGGACGTGCTGCCGGGGGCGCGCGACTTCCGCTACCGCCTGATCGGCACGCTGGTGACGCAGTATTTCTCCGCCGACGGCACCGGGCGCACCGTGATGGAAGCGTTCGAGCCGAACGGCGAGGCGGTGGCCAAGAGCGTCAATTCGGTGTTCCGCAAGGTGGCGCGCGACAAGGTCGTGATGCGCACGGCTGGCGATGCCGGCTGGCTGTCGGAAGGGATGGAGGAGTTCGAGGCGATCTATCTGCCGCTCTCCGACGACGGCGAGACGGTGACGCATATCCTGCACGCCTTCGTGTGCGACCGCGACCGCATGCTGCTGGCGCGGCAGATCGCCAAGCTGAACGGCGGCAAATTGGTGGCCCCGCCCCCGCCGAAGCCGAAGGTGGCGTAACCCCAGACTATTCGGGCATACGCCGTCATCCATCGGACGCACCCAAGATGATTCACGCGGAGCCGCGGAGTCGCGGAGGATTGGGCTCGACTCCGCGAACTCCGCGGCTCCGCGTGAGTCATTTTGCGCCCCCAGACGCGGGCGCGATGGGTGGGCGGCACCAGGCCGCCCATGACGGTGGTTGGCGGCTTGAGAACCCGCGCGCGCTCCGTTAGCTATGGCGTACCCGGGGAGGGTTGTTCATGGCCGATGGGCGCGCGGCGCCGCGAATGGGACTCGTGCTGTCGGCATCGGCCGCCGGCACCGTGTTCGAGTGGTACGACTTCTTCATCTTCGGCTCGCTGCTCTCGATCATCTCCAAGCACTTCTTCGCCGGCGCCGGCGAGACCCAGGGCTATATCTTCGCGCTTCTGACCTTCGCGGTCGGCTTCGCGGTGCGCCCGTTCGGCGGGTTGGTGTTCGGCTATCTCGGCGACCGCAGCGGGCGCAAGCGCGCCTTCCTGTTCACCATCGCGATCATGGGTCTGGCGACGTTCGCGATCGGCTTTCTGCCCGACACCGCGGCGATCGGCGATCTGGCGCCGTATCTCTTGATCGGCATGCGCGTGCTGCAGGGTTTTGCGGTGGGCGGCGAATATGGCGGCGCGGCGATCTATGTCGCCGAGCATGCGGAGGCGAAGAAGCGCGGCGCGGCGACCGGCTGGATCCAGGTCGCGGCGACCATCGGGCTGTTCCTGGCGCTCAGCATCATCCTGATCGTGCGCACCTGGCTGGGCGAGGACGCGTTCGGGGCGTGGGGCTGGCGCATCCCGTTCCTGGTGTCGCTGGGATTGCTCGCGATCTCGATCTGGATCCGCCTCAAGCTCGACGAGTCGCCGGCGTTCCGCGAATTGCAGGCGAGCGGCAAGACCTCGCGCGCGCCGGTGTCGGAGGCGTTCCTGCGCTGGCGCAATCTGCGCATCGTGCTGGCGGTGCTGCTCGGCCTGCTGATGGGCCAGGGCGTCGTCTGGTACACGGCGCAGTTCTACACGCAGTTCTTCCTCGAGCGCGTGGTCAAGGTCGAGCCGCGCATGGTGAACCTGCTCATCCTGAGCGTGACGGTGCTGAGCGCGGGATTGCACATCCTGTTCGCGAGATTGTCGGACCGTATCGGGCGCAAGCCGATCATGCTGTTCGGACTGGCGCTGGCGGCCGTGTCGCTGGTGCCGGGATTCCAGATCCTGACGGCGGCGGTGAACCCGGGCCTGACCGAGGCGATCGACCGCGCGCCGGTGACGGTGCTGGCGGCGCCCGGCGACTGCTCGTTCCAGTTCGACCTGATCGGCCGGGCGAAGTTCTCCTCGTCCTGCGACATCGCCAAGGGGACCCTGGCGGGGCTGGGCGTGCCCTATCGCAACGAGACGGTGAACCCCGGCGAGCTGGCGCGCATCCGCATCGGCACCGCGACGCTGTCGAGCATCGACGGCACGGTGCTGGCGCCGTCTGCCCTGACCGTGGCGCGGGCGAATTTCTCGCTCGAGGTCGGCAAGGCGCTGGCGGCCGCCGGCTATCCGGCGCGCGCGCAGACCAGCCGGATCAACATTCCGCTGGCGCTCGGCATGCTTCTGATCTTCGTGATCGCGGCGGCGGCACTGTATGGGCCGCAGGCGGCGGCACTGGTCGAGCTGTTCCCGACGCGCATCCGCTATTCGGCGCTCTCCCTGCCCTACCACGTCGGCGTCGGCTGGTTCGGCGGCTTCCTGCCGCCGGTGGCGTTCGCCATCGTCGCGGCGAGCGGCAATCTGTATGCCGGATTGTGGTATCCGGTGAGCATCGCGGCGCTCGGCTTCGTCGTGACGCTGCTGTTCATCCCGGAAACCAAGGGGCGGGATATCAACGCTTAGCTTTGAGCGCGGGCGTGATGTCGGTCTTGTCGAAGTCGTTACCGACATAGAGAAGCGGCGCGCCAAGCGATTTTGCGAGGGCGTAAGAGAAGCAGTCACCGAAATTCAGCTTCCCGCCCGAACCGAATCCACGACCGAAAGTTATGCGCGCTTCGAGCGCAATTCGTCCCTGATCGGCATCGACCGGTACGACGTCTATTCCAGTCTCGTTCAGGAAATCGTCCAAGCGCGGTATTGCCTTTGGCGGCGAATCCACATGCCGGCCCGCGAGCACGGCGCCACTTTCAACATACGACGCGACGGATATCTTTCGTGCTCCGATGTCCTCTTCCGCGATGCGCAGGGCCAACTCATCCGCGTCGCGTTCCGATGACATGATGGCGATGACGACCGACGAATCGATAACGATCATTCTTCCTCGCCCCAAAGCTCATCCCATTCCCGCTTCGTCACAGGACGTTTGAAGTCGAACTCTTTGCGCACACGCGCAGCAGCAGCGAGGATGCGGGCTGCTTCATCTTTGACCGACACGCGCGACTTGCGCACGCGTTCCAGGCGTTCGGCGAGCGACTTCGTTACCGCCTCGGTCATGGTTTCACCGGTCAAACGGCTGAGGGTGCGCGCCAGGCGGTCGGCTTCCTTCGTCTTGATGCTGAGTGCCATCGCGGCAACTTTCTAGAATTCAATTCTAGATAGCCTGTTTTTCGGATTTTCGCCAGCCGCGCTTATTGGCCAGCCGGCAGCCGCGCTACCCCTTCACGTCCAGCGGCACGCCCGGTTCGTTCTTGCTCGAGTGGATCACCAGCGAGCTCTTCACGCTGGCGACGTTCTTCTCGGCCGTCAGCGTCTCGGTGATGAAGCGCTGGAAGCTGGAGAGGTCGGAGGCGACGCACTTCAGGAGGAAGTCGACCTCGCCCGAGAGCATGTAGCACTCGCGCACCGCCGGCCAGGAGCGCACGCGCTCCTCGAAATGCTTGAGGTCGCCGTCGTGCTGGCTGGAGAGGCCGACGAAGACATAGGCGGTGACCTCGAAGCCCAGCGCCTTGGCGTCGAGATCGGCGTGGTAGCCCTGGATGAAGCCGGTCTTCTCCAGCGCGCGCATGCGGCGCAGGCACGGTGGCGCGGTGATCTTGGCTCGTCGCGACAGCTCGACATTGGTGATGCGGCCATTGGCCTGCAACTCGGCCAGAATGCGCAAATCGATGGAATCGAGCTTGTGATGCTCCACGGCGGAACCTTTAGACTGAGTGGGGACGGTTACTTTGCGGAAATGCAGGGGCATTTAACCTCGTTGGGCCGTCCGGCGCAATAATATTTCTACACCTCGAAAGTTCCGGTTTCCGATTCGCCATGCGGCGCTCCCAAAGTTGCGCGCCCTGCCCCCAAGCCCCTGTCGCAAAAGTGCAATCGCCAAGCTTGACCTTTGCGCCGCCTGTTCCGATATGAAGCCCATCAAGCCAAGGGCATGGGGCTTTGCGGTGCGCGGCTGAAGCAGGCGGCGCGCCTTTGGGCGTCGGCTCTATCGCCGTCGGAGCCGTCATGTCTCATTCCAAAGTCATCATCCTGGGAAGCGGTCCGGCCGGCTGCACCGCCGCGGTCTATGCGGCGCGCGCCATGCTGGAGCCGACGCTGATCGCCGGCATCCAGCCGGGCGGCCAGCTCACCATCACCACCGAGGTCGAGAACTATCCGGGCTTCGCCGAGGCGATCCAGGGGCCGTGGCTGATGGAGCAGATGCAGGCGCAGGCCGAGCATCTGGGCACCAAGATGGTGCAGGACACGATCGTCGGCGTCGATCTCTCGCGCCGGCCGTTCACGCTGAAAGCCGATGGCGGCGGCGAATACACCGCCGACACGCTGATCATCGCCACGGGGGCGAGCGCCAACTGGCTCGGCCTGCCGAGCGAGAGCAAATTCCAGGGCTTTGGCGTTTCGGCCTGCGCGACCTGCGACGGCTTCTTCTTCCGCGGCAAGAACGTCGCGGTGGTCGGCGGCGGCAACACCGCGGCCGAGGAAGCGCTGTTCCTCACCAATTTCGCCGACAAGGTGACGCTGATCCATCGCCGCGACAGCCTGCGCGCCGACAAGACCAACCAGGCACGCCTGCTCGCCAATAAGAAGGTCGATGTCCTGTACGACACCGAGGTGATCGAGGTCGAAGGCACCGAGAACCCGCGCGGCGTCACCGGCGTCAAGCTGCGCAACACGGTGACGGGCACGACAAGGGGTCTCGCGGTCGACGGCATCTTCATCGCCATCGGCCATTCGCCGGCGACCGAGCTGTTCAAGGGCCAGATCGAGATGGACGAGAGCGGCTATATCAAGACCGCGCCCGACTCGACGCATACCAGCGTCGCCGGCGTGTTCGCGGCGGGCGACGTGAAGGACAAGATCTTCCGCCAAGCCGTGACGGCGGCGGGCATGGGCTGCATGGCGGCGCTGGAGGCGGAACGGTTTTTGGCGGGAGGTCATTGAGTTCAAGGTCTTCCGTCATGGGCGGCCTTGCCGCCTTCGCCTTTGGCTACGGCGTGCCAGGTGAGTGTCACTCGCCGCGCCGAAGCGTAAGCGGAGGCGGGAGCCGCCCATCCATCAAGCCCGCATCGGCGGGTGTACAAAGAGTCTCTTCGGCGCGCAGACGCGCGCCGGATGGGTGGCCGGGTCAAGCCCGGCCATGACGGGTTTGGTTAGTATTGAAAAGAAACGTCATGAGACGTGCATTGCACGAAGGCAGTAACGACCGCATGAGAGCGGCCCGATAAAGGCAAGCGACGATGGACTGGGACAAGCTTCGCATCTTTCACGCGGTCGCCTCGGCGGGCAGCTTCACCCATGCCGGCCAGATGCTGACGCTCAGCCAGTCGGCGGTCAGCCGCCAGATCAGCGCGCTGGAAGAAGAGATCACCACGCCGCTGTTCCAGCGCCATGCCCGCGGCCTGACGCTGACCGACGAAGGCGAGATGCTCTACGCCGCCGTGTCCGACGTGCTGTCGCGCCTGGCGCAGGCGGAAGAGGCGCTGAAGAACGTGCGCGAGGCGCCGCGCGGCGCGCTCAAGATCACCTCCAGCCACGGCATCGGCACCTATTGGCTGGTGCCGCGGCTCGACGACTTCCTGAAGGAATATCCGGAGGTCGAGGTCCATCTCGTCATGGAGGACCGCGAGCTCGATCTGGCGCAGCGCGAGGCCGACCTTGCCATCCGCATGCGCGCGCCGGTGCAGGCCGACCTGATCCAGCGCAAGCTCTTCACCGTGCACTACCACATGTACGCGACGAAGACGTATCTGGATAAGTACGGCACGCCCAAGACGCTGGACGATCTCGCCGACCACACCATCGTCGCCTATGGCGAGACGGCGGCGCCCGAGATCCGCGAGATCAACTGGCTCCTGGAGCAGACGCGGCGGCGGCTGAGCGGCAAGGGCCGCACGGTGCGCATCAACAACGTCACGGGCATCCTGTGCGCAACGGAAGCCAGCGTCGGCATCGCGGCGGTGCCGGACTATGTCGCGGCGGAGCGCCCGCACCTGATCCGCGTCCTGCCCGACGTGCCGGGCCCGAGCTTCGACGTGCATCTGGTGTATGCGGATGCGCTGCGCCAGTCCAAGCGCGTGGCGGCGTTCCGGGACTTTCTGGTGAAGGCGTCGAAGGACTGGAAATTCTGATCCGCGCCTCTTGAAAGTTCCGGCGGGCAACCCATTTCAAGGAAGTCGTGAGCCGTCCCCCCAATTTTGGCTTGCGGCGCGGCCTGGTGCCCCCAAAGCATCTGACCGGCGCGAGGCTTACCTTGCGCATCCCAAGCAACGACTGACGCCGGAGCGCCCCGCGCTCCGGCGTTTTTTTGTTGCGCCTTTCCACGGCGCTCGCGCGTAGTATCTTCCGTTGCCGCTGCCCTCAAGGAAGCCCTGCCATGCGCCTGGACGATCTCCGCCCGACCGAAAACGTCGACGACCGGCGCGGCCGCTTCGGCGGGGGCGGCATCCGGCTTGCGGGTGGCGGCGGGCTGGGGCTCGTGGCGGTTGTCGTGCTGGCGATGCTGTTCGGCGTCGATCCCAATCAGCTCCTGAACGACACCGGCACGCCAACCGAGCAGACGGCGGGCGGCACGGGGCCGCGCGCCGACGATGCGGCCTATGCGTTCTCACGCAAGATCGTGGGCTCGGCCGAGGATGTGTGGAAGCCGATCCTGGAACGCAAGGGCGTCAGCTTCACGCCGGCGACCTTCACGGTCTACGACCGCGCGACGCAGACGGCGTGCGGCGAAGGCGAGGCGTCGGTCGGGCCGTTCTATTGCCCCGGCGACAGCCACATCTATCTCGACCTCACCTTCTTCAACGAATTGCGCGACCAGTTCGGCGCGCCGGGCGAGTTCGCCGAGGCCTATGTCATCGCGCACGAATACGGCCACCACATCCAGAACCTGATGGGAACGGCCGATGCGCATGCGAGCGACGCGAGCGGCGCCGACAGCGACTCGGTGCGCACCGAATTGCAGGCCGATTGCTATGCCGGGGTGTGGGCGAAGAACGCCGATGCGCGCTTCCACATCCTGGAGAAGGGCGACGTCGACGACGGGTTGCGCGCCGCGGCGGCGGTCGGCGACGACACGCTGGAGAAGGCCGCCCAGGGCTACGCCGTGCCGGACTCGTTCACCCATGGCACGAGCGAACAGCGCTCGCGCTGGTTCAAGCGCGGACTCGACAGCGGCAGTCCGGACGTGTGCGACACGTTCGGGGCGAGCGAGCTCTGACTTTACCTCCCCAGCATGGGGAGGTCGAATGCGAAGCATTCGGGTGGGGAAGTCCACTCCCCCACCCGACGTCGCTGCGCTCCGTCGACCTCCCCACGCTGGGGAGGTGAAACGTGCTACGCCGCCTTCGCCGTGGCCACGACCTGGTCGGCGAGTTTGCCGGTCAGTTCGGCCAGGTGGTCGAAGGTCATTTCATACGTCCCCACGCCTTGGGTCAGCGAGCGCAGGTCGATGATGAGGTCGCTGAGCTCAGACAACGGCATTTGTGCCTCGACCGTGTCCCAGCCCTTCCAGCCATCGCGCGCGTCGAAGCCCATCAGCTGGCCGCGGCGGCCGCTGACCATGGCGTTGACCTTGGCGGTGGCCTCGCTCGGCACATGGATGCGCACATGCATGATCGACTCGAGCAGGACCGGCGCGCAGTTCGGCATGCCTTCGGTCATCGCGATGCGCGCCGCGGTCTGGAACGCGGCGTCCGACGAGTCGACGGCATGGAACGAGCCGTCGGTCAGCGCCACCGCGACGTCGACGACGGGAAAGCCGAGCGGGCCGGTCTTGAGATAGTCGACGATGCCCTTCTCCACCGAGGGGATCCATTGCCGGGGCACGACGCCGCCCTTGATCTTGTCCTCGAACACGAAGCCGGTACCGCGCGGCAGCGGGCGGATGTCGAGATGGACGTCGCCGAACTGGCCGTGACCGCCGCTCTGGCGCTTGTGGCGGCCGTGCTGCAGCACGCCCTTCTTGATCGTCTCCTTGTAAGGCAGGCGCGGCGGGCGGACGTTGAGTTTCAAGCCGTATTTGCTCTGCAGCTTCTCGACGCCGACTTTCAGATGAATCTCGCCCTGCCCGACCAGCGCCATCTCCTGCAATTCGGCGTTCTGGTCGAACAGCAAGGACGGGTCCTCCTCGCGCAGCTTGGCGATGGCGGCGGTGAGCTTGACCTCGTCCTTGCGGTCGGCGGCCTCGATGGCGAGGCGGTAGACGGGCTTCAATTGCTCGATCTCGAGCTTGGGGAGCTTGGTCTTGCCGGTCGCCAGCATCTCTCCGGTGGCGACGCCTTCGAGACGGCCGAGCGCGACGGTGTCGCCGGCCTGCGCGTCGGCGAGCTTGGTCTGGGCCTCGCCCTTGAGCGTGAAGATGCCGCCGACCCGGGCTTCGCTGCCGTCGGCGCGTCGCAGAAGCGCGCCGTCCTTGAGCGTTCCGTTCAGGACGCGCGCCAGGCTGAGCTTGCCGCCATGGCTGGAGTGATAGGTCTTGAGGATCTGCACCACCGCGTCGCCATTGGCCTCAAGGCCGAGACGCTTGGCGGCGGCGGCGACGCCGGGCACTTCGTGGCGCAGCGCCTTCAAGAGGCGGCGGACGCCGTTGTCGCCTTCGGCCGAGCCGATCAGCACGGGGACGACGAGGCCTTGCGCCAATTCCTTGGCGAGGTCGCCGAACACTTCTTCCTTGGGCGGCTCGACGTCGGAGAGCAGTTCTTCCATCAGATGCTCGTCATAGTCGGCGAGCTTTTCCAGCATCGCGAAGCGCGCCTGCTTCTCGCCGTCCTTGTCGGCGATGTCGACGATCTCGCTGGCGGCGTGGGGGCGGTAGACGTAGGCGCGCTCGAGCGCGAGGTCGACGAAGCCGGTGACGGCGTCGTTCTCCCAGATCGGGATCTGGCGCAGCAGGAGCGGCGTGTCGCTGGCTTCCTGGAGCATGGTGAGCAGCGCGCGCAGGCTGCCGCCCGCCTTGTCGATCTTGTTGACGAACAGCAAGTGCGGGATCTTGAGATCGGCGAGACGCTTCAGATAGGGCTGCAGCATCTGCAGCTTGGCCGGTTCGGGCTCGCACACCACGATGGCGGCGTCGACGCCGGGCAGGACGTTGAGCGTATCGGCGAGGAATTCGATCGAGCCGGGACAATCGAGGAAGGTCAGGCTCTGGTCCATGTAGCGCGTCGTGGCGCAATTCACCTCGACGCTCATCTGGCGGGCGCGCGCCTCGGTGCTGGAATCACCGACCGTGTTCTTCTGCGCCACCGCGCCTTTTCGCTGCACCGCGCCCGTGACGGTCAGGATGCTCTCCAGCAGCGTGGTCTTGCCGCTGCCATAAGGTCCCACCACGGCCACGGTGCGTGGTCCTCTGCCGTCTGTTTTTTGTCCTGACATTGTGCGCCTCCATCGGGCTCCTTGCGGAGCTCGGGGGCGCGGCGGGCGTGCATCCCAAATTCGGGTCGCGTCACGCGCCCCACTTCGATGATTGATCGTCGCGCCGCCTACAACTGAAGGCAAGGTGTGACACCGCAAAAATATGGGTATCGTGAATCATTGCTAAGGGGAGCATTGCATGTGCGAAGAGCATAAAATTGCCGGCCTTTCGCGCCGCCATTTCGCGGGCGCGGCGTTGGGTCTGGCGGGGCTGACGGCGTTTCCGCTGCGCGCGAGCGCGGCCGGCGGGATCACGGCGCTGGGGCTGACCTGCATCGACTACCGGCTGGTCGACGACGGGATGCGCTTCTTCGATGCGCAACACCTGACGAACGACTACGACCAAGTGGCGCTGGCGGGCGCGGCGCTGGCGGCGGTGTCGCCGAAATTCCCGTCGTCCAACAAGGCGTTCTGGGACCATGTCGGGATCGCCAAGACGCTGCACAACATCAAGAAGGTCGTGGTGCTCGATCACCGCGACTGCGGCGCCTACAAGGTCGCGTTCGGCGACAAGTACGAGTCGGAACGCAATCGGGAGACGGCGCAGCACAAGGCCGTGATGCTCACGGTGCAGACGATGCTCAAGCAGCGGCACCCCGATCTCAGCTCCGAGTTCTATCTGATGGCGCTCGACGGCACGGCGGAACGGGTGGTTTGAGCGCCGATTCCGGTCACTCCGAAGGGCGGCGGCACCTAGCGAGTGCCCCGATTTACGGGCATGTTTGCGCCATCATCCCAAGCTGATTGAGGTTCTCCATGAATATGTTCAAGTCCGGGGCGCTGGCCCTGATCGCCATCGCCACCGCCGTGATCTTTTCCTCCGCCGCCGAGGCACGCTGGGCGCCGAGCGGCTCCTATGCCGCCACTTGCCGCAATGTCCGCTATGACGGCGACCTTCTGACCGCGACCTGCAAGCGGCGCGACGGTTCGTGGCACAACACCTATCTCGACAACGCCGACGATTGCGACGCGAACATCGTGAACAACAACGGCCAGCTGGAATGCGGCTGGACCGATTGGCGCTGGCGCCGCGGCGGTAGCGATCGCCGCGATTACGATGCGCCGAACGGCTCCTATGAGCGCACCTGCACCAACATCCGCATGGACGGCTACACGCTAAAGGCGACGTGCCAACGCGCCGACGGCGGCTGGCGCTGGAGCTCGCTGGAAGACGCCTATGATTGCGACGGCCGTATCGCGAACATCAACGGCCGGCTGACCTGCAGCCGCTGGCGTTAGGTCTCGCCCGGTGCGCGGGGCATCGGCTCGAACCGGTGCCCCGCCGCCGCTTTCAGGATTCCGGCGAAGACCTCGCCGAGCACATTCGGCGCGGCACGGCCGAGCAGGTCATTGAGGAACGTGCGCGCCGGGAAATGGCCCGGCGGTCCCGGCACGGCGAGAAACGCCGGCGTCTGGCTGCGCAAGAGCTTGGTCACAAGCTCGGTGAAGGCGGGGCGGCGCACCGCTTCTTCGCCGCCCAGCACCAGAAGCTCGATGCCGTCGCGCATCCGGTAATGCGCGGGAATGCCGATGTTGCAGGGCGAGAGCAGGATGCCGCTGCGGTCCGGACGCCATTCGTCGCCGAGATCGGTGAGCACGAACCAGCCGCAGAGATACTCGCGGCAGACCGGCGGGCGTGTCTCGTAGATGCCGCAGCCCGTGCCGGTGCAATGGGTGCACAGAACGCCGGGCCGCTTGCGCAGCTCGGGCGTGTCGATGGCGAGGGCGGTGCAGCACACGGTGCAGTCGCCGCAGGAACGCGTGTTGGTCATGGCGCCGAGCGTAGCATGCCGGTCAGGCGGGAACGTAGGTCAGGCGGACCACGCCATCGGCGATGACGTCGCTGGCGACGAAGCGGAGCGGGGGCCGGGGCCCCATGAAGAACGGCGTGCCGCCGCCCAGCACGACGGGATGGAGGTAGAGGCGGTACTCGTCGATGAGGCCGGTCAGGCTTCGCGCCAGATTGGGGCCGCCGACTTCGATTTCGCCATCGTGCCGCGCCTTCAGCGCGCGGGTCGCCGTTTCGAGATCGCCTGCGATGAGGGTGGCGTTGGGCCCGACCGACTTGAGGGCGCGCGACACGACCCATTTCGGCCTGCTCCGCCACGCCACGGCGAAGTCGCGCTCCTCGGCGTCCCATTCGGGCCGGTCGTCGTCCCAATAGCGCATGATCTCGTATAGACGGCGGCCATACACGCTGCCGGCGAGGCCGCGCGTTTGCGCGATGAAATGGCGAAAGAGCGTCGGGCCAGGGGCAAATTTGTCGTGGTCGACATAGCCGTCGAGCGACACGTTCATTCCGAAAAAGAGCTTCGCTGCCATGGAGGGAAGTTTCCGCCGAACGCACTGCAATTGCAAAATGCTTGTCGCGGGCCACGGAGAGCAGCCTCTAAAGAAAGACGCGGGCGCCGAGCTGGAGTTGGGTATCGCTGCGGGTCGTGGGCGTGCCTTCGAGGACGTATTCGCGGCGGCGGCTGTCGACGGTGAGGATCTCGGCGGTGAGGCGCAGCCAGCTTTCGGTGTTCCAGATGACGGCAGCCGTGACGGCGTGGCCGTCTTCGTTGAGGAAGGTGCCGGCCGTGCCGCGAGTCTCGAACACATCGCCCCGCGCGCTCACACGCCAATCCTCGTCGATGTCGTAGCTGGCAAGCAGGTACGCCGAGTCGAAGCGGGTGACATAGGCAGGGGCGTAGCCGATGGTGGTGTCGCCGCTGAGGCCCTGCGCCAGCACCGTTGCGCCGAACAGGCGGGCGCGCAGCGACACGCTCCAGAACCTGGTGCGCCAGGCGGAGTCGCGCGCCGTCGCGGCGTCGGGATCAGCTTGGTTGTCGTAGTACAGCACCGCGGCCTCGCCGAGGCCGAAGCCGCTCCATTTGAGCTGCGCGTACCAGCCGAGATGACCGTCGATATCCTCGAACATGCCGGTGCGCGCCGGCACCGGCATGCCGAACAGCGCCGCGGTGGCGTCGGGGATGCGGACGCGCTCGAACAGGCCCATCGGGCGATCGTCGAGCGACCAGCCGCGGTCGGCGATCAGGACGCCGGCCGGCTCGTTGCAGCAGAACAGCGATGCGGTGACGCTGAGCGTGCCCCAGGCGGCGGTATGCGCCAGCGTGCCTTCGCCGCCGATGGTGCGCAGCTCGTTGCCGACCCAGGAATTGATCGCCGACGGCGTCAGCGTGTAGGGGCTGGTCCAGCCGAGATCGTCGTTCTCGACCGAGACCGGCGGAAAGAACGCGCCGGCCTTGGCCGACCAGCGCCATTCGCCATGCGCGGCGGGACGCCAGCCGGCATAGACTTCGAGAAGATCGATGCCTTGCGGCTGCTCGGGTTCGAGGCGGACGACCGCGAGGGCGTGCAGATCGTCGTCGACCGCGAGCGTCGCCTGACCGACGGCTTCCGTCAGGCGAAAATCCGGTGACGGCTGACGCGATCCGAAACGCAGCTTGCCGAGGCCGCCATCGACCCAGCCGCGCGAGTCCGGCGGCACCACAAGGCGCGCATCGACATAGGCGTCGAAGGAGACCTCCAACGCGTGAACGGGAGCGGCGAACGCGGAACAAGCGCCGGCCACGAGGAGCAACAACGCGCGCATGGCCGAAAGTTTACGGCGCTCGGATTAAGGATCGCTTGGGAAAGGGTAAAGCCGCGGTAAAGCGAGGTTCCGCCGGCGCATTTGAAATCCCGGAAAGGCTGGGGAACAGTGGCGCCAAAGGGGCAAATACGCATGACGCCAAGCAACTTTCAGCTCGAGCATCGCGGCGACCGCATCGTGGGATGGGACCGGCCGGGCGACGGCGTCGCGCTGGTGCTGGTGCACGGCAACAGCTGCTCGAAGGAGGCGTTCCGGCCGCTGTTCGAGAACCGGGAGCTCCAGGGACATCGCATGATGGCGCCGGACCTGCCCGGCTGCGGCGAATCCGCGAACGCGTCGGCGCCGCGAACGACCTATTCGCTGCCGGGATTGGCGGAGACGGTGCGGGCGGTCGTGGCGGCGCGCGGGATCGATCGCTATGTGCTGATCGGATGGTCGCTGGGTGGGCATCTCGCGATCGAGATGCTGAAGCAGGGGGCGCGGCCCTTGGGCGTGGTGCTGACCGGAACGCCGCCCTGCGGTCCCGACCCGGCCGAGATCGCCGAGACCTTCCTGCCGGCGCCGGGCAGCGAGGTGATGTCGATGGAAGCGCCGACGCGCGCGCAGTTCGCGGCGTTCCTCAAGACCGCCTATGCGCCGCTGACGCCGAGCGCGGAGCACGAGGCGGCGGTCTTGCGCACCGACGGCCGCTTCCGCAGCTATTTCTTCGGCCATGTCTACGGGAACCCGAACGCGGAGGGACAGCGCACGACGGTGTCGCGCTGGCCGGGACCGATCGCGCTGGTGAACGGACGCGACGAGCCGTTCTTCGATCCTGTGAAACTGGACGCGCTGCGCTGGGGGAATTTATGGCGCGGCAAGACGCAGTGGATCGACGGCGCCGGACACGCGCCGTTCGCGAGCCATCCGGAGACGTATGCGCGGGTGGTGCGGGAGTTTGTGGAAGAGGTGGGGTGAGAGAAATTCATTCACACTGTCATGGCCTGCAAAAGCAGGCCATCCAGGTGACACAGCCACAATTGTCAAGAGTACATGCGCACTAACTGGATGGCCCGCTTTTGCGGGCCATGACAATTGAGCTTAGATTTCGCTCAAGAGAAACCTAGCGCAAATTTCCGCAGAAGCGCTGGATGCGGCGGCAGGCTTCTTCCAGCGCTTCGGTCGACGTCGCGTAGGAGATGCGGAAGAACGGCGACAAGCCGAACGCCGCGCCGTGGACGACCGCGACGCCCTCCGCCTCCAGCAGCTCGCTCGCGAAGTCGGCGTCGTTGGCGATGACCTTGCCGTTCGGCGTCGTCTTGCCGATGAGCTTGCGCACCGACGGGTAGACGTAGAACGCGCCTTCCGGCGTCGGGCATTCGATGCCCTTGGCCTGGTTCAGCATCGAGACCACGAGATCGCGGCGCGCTTCGAAGATCTTCTGGAAGCGCGGGATGAAGTCCTGCGGGCCGTTCAGCGCCTCGACGCTCGCCCATTGCGAGATCGACGCCGGGTTCGAGGCCGATTGCGATTGCAGCTTGGCCATCGCCTTGATGAGCGGCTCCGGGCCGGCGCAATAGCCGATGCGCCAGCCGGTCATCGAATAGGCCTTGGACACGCCGTTCATCGTCACGGTGCGGTCGTAGAGCCCGGGCTCGACCTCGGCGATGGTCGAGAACTTGAAGCCGCCATAGACGAGATGCTCGTACATGTCGTCGGTCAGGATCCAGACCTGAGGATGCTTCATCAGCACATCGGTGAGCGCCTTCAGGTGCTCGCGCGCATAGCAGGCACCGGACGGGTTGCTCGGCTGGTTGAAGATCAGCCACTTGGTCTTGGGCGTGATCGCACGCTCGAGCGCTTCGGGCGTCAGGCGGAAGCCGTCTTCGATCCGCGCCTCGACGATCACCGGCTTGCCGCCGCCGAGCAGCACGATGTCGGGATAGCTCACCCAATAGGGCGCGATGCAGATGACTTCGTCGCCCGGGTTCAAGGTGGCGAGCAGCGCGTTGTAGACGATCGCCTTGCCGCCGGGCGAGACGAAGGTCTGGGCGACCGTGTAGTCGAGATTGTTCTCGCGCTTGAACTTCTTGACGATGGCCTCGCGCAACTGCGGGATGCCTTCGACCGCGGTGTACTTGGTCTCGCCGCGGCGGATGGCGGCGATCGCCGCTTCCTTGATGTTGTCCGGCGTGTCGTGGTCGGGTTCGCCCGCCGCCAGGCCGATCACGTCGCGGCCGGCCGCCTTGAGGTCGCGCGCCTTCTGCGTCGCCGCGATGGTCGGCGAGGGCTGAATGCGGTTCAGGGATTCGGCGAGGAATCCGGGCGGAAGGGCTTTGGCCATGACACCTGACTTTGCGAACAGGGCGATGACGTATCAATGCGAGCGGCCCCGGCACAAGCGCAAACGCCGCCGCAGCCGCGCCTGACGGGCCGGTATGCCGGAATAACGCACCCCGTTATCCTTGCGCCGACGATTCGAGGGTCGTGACATGCGGCCGTTCCTGGCGATGCTGGCTTGCGTGGTCCTGCTGACCGGGTGCTCCAAGCCCGTGATGCCGCTGGGGCGCTGGGAGGGGACCTACGAGTCGGGCGACACCTTCGTCGCGGCACGGCTGGAGATCGCGAGCGCCGGACAGGTCCGCGTCAGCGCGCCCGACGTCACCGAAGCGGGCGCCGAGACCGAAGCCGACCGCGCCGAGATGCGGCAGAACATGGCGGCGCGGCTCGCTGGCGCCTGGGGCGAGACGGCGCCCCGGCCGATGGACTTCGACGGCACCACCTTCCGCCGTCCCGGCGGGATCGCGCCGCAGATCGTGTGGGAGCCGAGCACCAAGGCGATGACGCTTTATGTGTATCTCGGGACGCGGCCGGTGATCCGCATCCCCATGAAGCCGGTGACGGACTTCAGCGACGATCCGTGGGGGCATTGAGTTCCAGATTGCACCGCTCCCCCCACCCGAAATTCGCGAGAGCGAATTTCGACCCTGCTCCTTTCGCTGCCGCTCAAGGAGCGCCGGTACGCTGTCGCTACCGGCCCCCGCGAGGGGGAGGTAGGTTTTTCATTTCATGAACGAGAAATACGCCGCGCCGACGAGGCAGGCGAAGGCGGCGACGTGATTCCAGCGCAGCGCCTCGCCGAGATACATCACGGAGAACACCGCGAAGACGAGGAGCGTGACGATCTCCTGGATCGTCTTGAGCTGCGCCGCCGAATAGACCTGGTGGCCGTAATAGTTCGCCGGCACCGCGAGGCAATACTCGAACAAGGCGATGCCCCAGCCCGCAAGGACGAGTTGCCACAGCGGGCGGTCGGGAAAGCGGAATTGCCCATACCAGGCGAAGGTCATGAACACGTTGGAAGCGCACAGCATCAGGATCGGAAAGAGCAACGGCCAGGTCATGGAGCACCCATCGGAAGAGCAACGAATCCGGCATGATTTACGCCGTTCGCGCCGCCCATGTCATGGACGGGACCGGCGCGAAGGCGCATGATGACGCCGTTCACCAGCGAGGAGGCTGCCATGAACACCACCCGCATTCTATTGGCGAGCGCATTCGCCGCCCTCTTCTTCTCACCCGCGCAAGCCGCGGTCAGCGTGATCGGCGGCGGCAACGCCGAGCTCTGCTATCAGGCCGCCGATACCGGGCAATCGCCGCTCGACTACATGGTCTATTGCGACGAGGCGCTGGCCGGCGCGCTGAGCAACACCGACCGGGCCGCGACCTACGTCAATCGCGGCGTGCTCAAGCTCGCGATCAACAGCATCGACGGCGCATCGGCCGATTTCAACGCCAGCATCGGCCTCAACAACAAGCTGGGCGAGGCCTATGTCGACCGCGGCGCGACGCTGATCGCCAAGAAGCAGTACGCGGAGGCACTGGCCGACATCAACATGGGCCTGATGCTGGGCACGAAGGAGGCGCACCTCGCCTACTACGACCGCGCGATGGCCGACGAGGCGCTGGGCAATCTGCAGGCCGCCTATGACGACTATCGCAAGGCGCTGTCGCTGCAGCCCGACTTCGCGCCGGCGAGCGACGAGCTGAAGCGCTTCAAGGTCGTCGACAAGCCGACCGGCACCTGACGGAGGCGGCCATGACGCGTCTTCTCGCGGCGGCGCTGCTGGCCGGCGCCACCCTGTTCGCGACCTCCGCCAATGCCGCGATCGAAGTGTTGGGCGACGGGCCGGCGCGGCTCTGCTTCCTGGCCGCCAATGACGGGCGCTACAGCAGCGACGACGTCGCGATGTGCACGCGGGCGCTGGCGAGCGAGTTGGTGATCGGGCGCGACCGCGCCGCGACCTACATCAATCGCGGCGTCATCAAGCTGGCGCGACGCGAATATGACGACGCCATCGCCGATTTCGGCGAAGGCATCGCGGCGCGGCCGCAGATGGGCGAAGGGTATCTGAACCGCGGCGCGACGCTGATCGCGCTCAACCGCTTCCGCGAGGCGCTGGACGACATCAACAAGGGGCTGGAGCTCGGCGTGTCGAAGCCGGCGATCGGCTATTACGACCGCGCCATCGCCAACGAGGCGCTGGGCAATGTGCGCGCGGCGTATGACGATTATCGCCAGGCGGTGACACTGGCGCCGGACTTCGAGCGCGCGAGCAATCAGCTCAAGCGGTTCAAGGTGGTCGACAAGCCGGCAGGGACGTAGCGTCGTTTTGAATCACTAAACCTGCAACCGTCATGGCCGGGCGTTGCGACGCTGTCGCTGCAACCCCGGCCATCCAGGATCACAACTGCCGCATGGGTGATCCTGGATCCCCGGGACAAGCCCGGGGATGACGATGTTGGTTGGTTTGGAGTCAACTCTTCCAACGACCGTGCGAATCGCACCCTTTGGTAAAGTTCCGGGCCGCATTACAGATATTTGTTTCGCGGCCCTCGCCCGCGCCCGCGCGCGGCGACAGATCATTACAACTTCGAACTACCGCCAATCCCTTTCCAGCACATTGGGATCCTAAGCTTAGAATTCCACGTGGACAAGTTG
>JADMIO011827044.1_pt1 | contig 41219 bp, 43 predicted proteins | sample 8958161 | NCBI WGS metagenome assembly JADMIO01 (sample SAMN16585339, study PRJNA669376) | soil metagenome | isolation source: Crop rotation soil | place: USA: Cullars Rotation, Alabama | collected 2011
CCGCGACAACTTGTCCACGTGGAATTCTAAGCTTAGGATCCCAATGTGCTGGAAAGTTGGAATCGTTATTCAAGGCGTCGAGTATACCCGACGCGGCCAGGCCCTCCCCCGAGTGCTTTGCCGCAGATGTGTTCTGCTGTTACAGACCCGGCCCCGCAGGATTAGTTCATTCAGCGTGGTATATTTTCCGGCTATTCCCTGTCGGCTATTTCGCCTACCTACAGCTCACTTCACCATGCCTCATTTCGATGTCCTGATCATCGGCAGCGGCTTAGCCGGTCAGTCGCTGGCTTTGCGCCTGGCCCAGACCCGCCGCGTCGCGCTGGTCAGCAAGCGCACTCTGGCCGACTCAGCCTCCGCCTGGGCACAGGGCGGCATTGCCGCCGTGCTTGACCCTCACGATACCGTGCAATCGCATGTCGATGACACCCTGGTCGCCGGGGCCGGACTCTGCGACGCCGACGCCACGCGATTCGTGGTCGAAAACAGCAAGGCCGCCATCGAATGGCTGATCGAGCTGGGCGTTCCCTTCACCCCCGACAATGAAACCGAGCTCGGGTTTCATTTGACGCGCGAAGGCGGCCACAGCCAGCGTCGCATCATCCACGCCGCCGATGCCACCGGCGCCGCCGTGCAATCGACCTTGATCGACAAGGTCCGCCAGCATCCGAACATCACTGTCTTCGAAAAGCATATCGCCGTCGACCTCATCAACCACGCCCACATCAATGGCGGCGGCAGCCAGCGCTGTCTGGGTGCCTATGTGCTCGACATCGAAGGCGATGAAGTCGTCACCATCGGCGCCACCCACACCGTGCTGTCCACCGGCGGCGCCGGCAAGGTTTATCTTTACACCTCGAATCCGGACACCGCCACCGGTGACGGCATCGCCATGGCCTGGCGCGCCGGCTGTCGCGTGGCGAACATGGAATTCATCCAGTTCCATCCGACCTGCCTCTACCATCCGCACGCCAAGTCCTTCCTCATCACCGAAGCCATGCGCGGCGAAGGCGGCGTCCTGCGCCTGCCCCCATCGTTCGGGGGCCATCGCTTCATGCCGGACCACGACGAGCGAGCCGAACTCGCGCCGCGCGACGTCGTCGCCCGCGCCATCGACTTCGAAATGAAGAAGCGCGGCCTCGACTGCGTCTTCCTCGACATGACGCACAAATCGGAGGATTTCCTCAAGGAGCATTTCCCGACCATCCATGCGCGCTGCCTGGAACTCGGTATCGACATCGCCAAACAACCCATCCCGGTCGTGCCAGCCGCGCACTACACCTGCGGCGGCGTGGTCACCGACCTGTCCGGGCGTACCGACCTGCCCGGCCTCTACGCCGTCGGCGAGACCTCCTACACCGGCCTGCATGGCGCCAATCGCCTCGCCAGCAACTCGCTGCTCGAATGCCTGGTTTTCAGCGCGGCGGCGGCCGACGACATCCAGTCGCATCCAACGCAAGCCGGCATCGACCTTCCCGCATGGGATGAAAGCCGCGTCACCGACGCCGACGAGGCCATTGTCATCTCGCACAACTGGGACGAACTGCGCCGCTTCATGTGGGACTATGTCGGCATCGTGCGCACCAACAAGCGACTGGAGCGCGCCCAGCACCGCATTCGCCTGCTGGAAAAGGAAATCGACGAGTACTACGCCAACTTCCGCATCTCCAACGACCTGATCGAGCTGCGCAATCTCGTGCTGACCGCGCACCTGATCATCCGCAGCGCGCTGCGCCGGCACGAAAGCCGCGGCCTGCACTACAGCCTCGACTACCCGGACACCTTGCCGCGCGCGATGGAAACAGTAATCCCGCCGCGTCGGGGCGGCTGATGGAAAGGGAACGGCGCTTTTCGCGCTAGATCTCGGCCTGCCAGCGCAGCCAGACACGCAGCTGGCGATGCGCATTCCTGTCGGTAAAGGCATCGGGAAACAGCGTCAACACCCTGCGCTCGCCTGTTTCGGAGCGCAGGTGCAACACCACCAGCCAGGGCCAGACAACCGTATCGGCGCCCGCCTCCGCCACCAGCGGCTCGCTGCCGTCATTCACCACTTCAAGCTTGCCGTCGCGACGCAACAATAGCATCGGCAGACGCCGCGAAGCTGCATGCCACTGCCGCAGCAGGAACAAGCCGAGCAATGCCACCAACCCCGCACGCACCAGCCCGGGCAGCGGTAAACGACAAACGGCCACACCCGCAAGGATGTGGCCACTGGCCAGAAACAGCAAGAAACTACGCGACGGTTTCAGTTGCAGCCTCAGCGGCAACTGCATCGCAATGACCTCAGAAGCGCTTGAAGGCGATCGTGCCGTTGGTGCCGCCGAAGCCGAAGTTGTTCTTCAGCGCGTATTCGATCTTCATTTCGCGTGCCGTGTTGGCGCAGTAGTCGAGATCGCACTCGGGGTCCTGCTCGAAGATGTTGATCGTGGGTGGGGAAATCTGGTGATGCAGAGCCAGTACCGTGAAGGCCGACTCCAGACCGCCGGCGCCACCGAGCAGATGGCCGGTCATGGACTTGGTCGAATTCACGACCAGCCCCTTGGCCGCATCGCCGAACGCCAGCTTGATGGCATCGGTTTCGTTCTTGTCACCCAGTGGCGTGGACGTGCCGTGGGCATTCAGGTACTGCACCTGGTCCGGATTGATACCGGCGTTGGCCAGCGCGGCCTGCATGGAGCGCTTGGGGCCATCGGTATCCGGCGCGGTCATGTGATAAGCATCACCGCTCATGCCGAAACCGGCCAGTTCCGCGTAAATTTTGGCGCCGCGCTTCTTGGCATGCTCGTACTCTTCGAGCACCAGCACGCCGGCACCCTCACCCAGCACAAAGCCGTCGCGGCCGGTGTCCCAGGGACGGCTGGCCGTCGCCGGATCGTCGTTGCGCGTGGACAGGGCCTTGGCCGAGGCAAAACCGCCAACTGCGAGCGGCGTCACCGTCGATTCGGCGCCACCACAGACCATCACGTCGGCGTCGCCGTACTCGATCATGCGAGCGGACAGGCCGATGGCATGCAGGCCCGTCGTGCAGGCAGTCACCACAGCGATGTTCGGGCCCTTGAGGCCGTGCATGATGGAAAGGTGGCCGGAGATCATGTTGATGATCGTGCCTGGAATGAAGAACGGCGAAATCTTGCGCGGGCCGCCTGCGGCGTATTCCGCGTGGGTATCCTCGATCATCGGCAAACCGCCGATGCCGGAGCCGATATTGACGCCAATGCGATGTGCATTGGTTTCGTTCACTTCAATCCCGGAGTCCTTGAATGCCTGAACACCCGCTGCCAAACCGTAATGGATAAAGGTATCCATGCGGCGAGCATCCTTGGGTGAAAGATACTGGGCGACATCGAAATCCTTCACCTCGCCCGCAATCTGGGCGGAGAAGTTCGATGCATCGAAGCGCGTGATACGACCAATGCCGCTCTTGCCGGCAATGATGTTGTTCCAGGCTTCCGTAACGGTGTTGCCGACCGGCGAGATGATACCCAAGCCGGTCACGACGACTCTGCGACGTGACAAGGTCTACTCCAGGATGATGACTGAACTACGACTTACTTCAGGTTCTTGTTGATGTAATCAACGGCCTGTTGCACGCTGGTGATCTTTTCGGCTTCTTCGTCCGGGATTTCGCACTCGAATTCTTCTTCGAGAGCCATCACCAGTTCAACGGTGTCCAGCGAATCAGCGCCCAGATCGTCAACGAACGAGGACTCGTTCTTGATGTCGGCTTCGTTCACGCCGAGTTGTTCAGCAACGATCTTCTTGACGCGTTGTTCGAGGTTGTCCATCTATAACTCCTTCCCAAAACGGGGTGTGTTAGAAAACTTTTCTATTTTAACAGAAACGGTTTGTTTGACTGTCGGCAAGGCCTGTCCGCAAACGCGGGATCAGGCCATGTACATGCCGCCATTTACATTGATCGTTTCACCGGTAATGTAGGCTGCACCGGGGCTGGCCAGGAAAGCCACGGCGGCGGCAATTTCATGGGCCGAGCCGAGACGGCCGAGCGGAATCTTCTGCTGCAGCGCATCCTTCTGCGCGTCGGCCAGGCCACGGGTCATGTCGGTGTCGATGAAGCCGGGCGCCACGCAGTTCACGGTCACGCCGCGACTGCCTAGTTCCTGCGCCAGCGCACGCGTCATGCCGGCGACACCAGCCTTGGCGGCAGCGTAGTTGGCCTGACCGGGGTTGCCGGCCTCGCCCACCACCGAGGTAATGCTGATGATGCGGCCGGTACGCGCCTTCATCATGCCGCGCATAACGAGCTTGCTCATGCGGAACACGGCCTTGAGATTGGTCTCGATGACATCATCCCATTCCTCGTCCTTCATGCGCATGGCTAGGTTATCGCGGGTAATGCCGGCATTGTTGACGAGAATGGAAATGCCGCCGAATTTCTTTTCGGCTTCGGCGACGAACGCCTCGGCTGCAGCGGCATCGGTCACATTGAGCACAGCGCCCCAGCCCTTGATGCCGCCTTCGTCCAGGCCCTTCTGAATATCGGCGGCGCCGGCTTCGGAAGTGGCCGTGCCGATCACAGCAGCGCCTTGCGCGCCAAGTTCAAGCGCGATGGCACGACCGATACCGCGCGAGGCGCCGGTAACGAGAGCGATTTGTCCTGCGAGATTTGCCATTTGTCTTACTCCTTGACAGCAGCAACAGCGGCTTCAATACCTGCGAGGTCGGCCATTGCGCCGCCACCGAGCGTATCGACGCAGCGCTTGCTCAGACCGGCCAGCACCTTGCCCGGGCCACATTCATACACCGCGGTGACGCCCTGGGCTGCCATCGCCTGCATGGTTTCAACCCAGCGTACGGCTGATGCCGCCTGGCGGACGAGCGCGTCCTTGATGCGCGCCGGATCCGTTTCAATCGCGACGTCGACATTGTTGATCAGCGGAATCTGCGGCGCATTGAACGTGACGGTTTCCAGCTTGGCGCGCAGCTTGTCGGCCGCAGGTTGCAGCAAGGTCGAGTGAAACGGCGCGGACACCGCCAGAATCACCGCACGCTTGGCGCCAGCAGTCTTGCATGCTTCGGCAGCGCGTTCCACAGCCGCAGTGTGGCCAGCAATAACAGTTTGCTTCGGCTCATTGAAATTCACGGCCTGCACCACCTCACCACCAGTGCTCGAGGCTGCACATGCAGCCTTTACGGCATCAGCATCAAGACCGAGGATAGCGGCCATGCCGCCTACGCCAGCGGCAACAGCACCTTGCATGGCTTGGGCACGGAATTCGACCAAAGGTACGGCATCGGTAAAGGCGATCACGCCGGCAGCAACCAGTGCGGAATACTCGCCAAGGCTATGGCCGGCTACCACAGCAGGTGCCGGACCGCCCTTTTCCAGCCACAGACGGTAGGCAGCGATCGCTGCGGTCAACATCAGCGGCTGGGTATTGACGGTTTGCGACAGGGCTTCGGCGGGGCCGTCGGTGGCCAGCTGCCACAGATCGCGACCGAGCGCATTCGAGGCTTCATCGAAGGTCTTGCGAATAATCGGGCTGTCGCCATAGGCGGCCATCATGCCGATGGACTGCGAGCCTTGACCGGGGAATACGAGTGCAAATTTCATGAGCGCTTTTATGAAAGATGAATCGGAAATCAGAAGCGGAGGAGCACGGCGCCCCAGGTGAAGCCGCCGCCCACGCCTTCGAGCATGATGTTCTGGCCGCGCTGAATGCGGCCGCTGCGCACGCCGACGTCAAGCGCCAGCGGAATCGAGGCGCCCGAGGTGTTGCCGTGCTGGGCGACGGTCAGAATCACTTTTTCCATGTCTAGCCCCAGCTTACGTGCAGTGGACTGGATGATACGAACGTTGGCCTGATGCGGCACCAACCAGTCGATCTGGTCTTGCGTCACACCTGCGGCCTCCAACGCTTCGCCGGCCACTTCGGACAGCACCTTTACGGCGAATTTGAACACGGCCTGGCCGTCCATCTTGACGAAAGGCGTGCCGCACACCTGCCCGCTGGCAACCTGGCCCGGCGCATTCAGAATATCGTTATAGCTGCCGTCGGCATGCAACGCCGAGGCGAGAATGCCTGGTTCATTGCTGGCTTCGAGCACCACGGCACCGGCACCGTCGCCGAAGAGCACGCAGGTGGTGCGATCGTTCCAGTCGACCACGCGCGAAAACACTTCCGCGCCGACGACCAGGACGCGCTTGTGCGAACCGGAGCGGATGAATTTGTCGGCCAGCGTCAGCGCATAGACAAAGCCGCTGCAAACGGCCTGAACGTCCAGCGCCGGAGCGCCGTTCTTCATGCCCAACTTGTTCTGTAACAAGGCGGCGGTACTCGGAAACACCATGTCCGGCGTCGAGGTCGCGACAACGATGAGGTCGATGTCTTCGACCGCGCAATTCGCAGCCTCCAGCGCTCGCTTGCTTGCCTCCAGGGCCAAATCGCTGCTGAAAACACCCTCAGGCGCATAGTGGCGCGCGCTGATGCCGGTGCGTTCGACGATCCATTCATCGGAAGTGTCAATCCCGCGGGCAACCAGATCATGGTTGGTGACCGGGTTACCGGGCAGATAGCTGCCGGTACCCGTAATGCGGGAATAAGTGCGCGTGTCGCTCATGCAATGGTTCCTTCAGCCGCGGGGGCCGGATGAGTAGCGGTGTAGTCTTTGATTTTTTCGGCGATACGATCGGGCAGGCTGTGGCGCGCCGCCTCGGCTGCGCGTTCCAGCGCGCAACGGAAGGCGAAGGCATCCGCGGAGCCATGGCTCTTGAACACGATGCCGCGCAAGCCCAGCAGACTGGCGCCATTGTAGCGGCGATGGTCGAAACGTCCCTTGAAGGCGTTCAGCACCGGCATGGCCACCAGCGCCGCCAACTTGGTGAAAATATTACGCTTGAACTCCTCGCGCAGGCCGCCGATGATCATCTGGGCCAGCCCTTCCGAGGTCTTGAGGGAAACGTTGCCGACAAAGCCGTCACAGACCACGACGTCGGTCGTGCCCTTGTAGATGTCATTGCCTTCAACGTTGCCGTAGAAATTGAGATTGCTTTCGCGCAGCAGTTCGGCGGCACGCTTGACCACCTCGTTGCCCTTGATGTCTTCCTCGCCGATATTCAGCAGGCCGACGCTGGGATTTTCCTTATGCTCGAGTGCACTGACCAGCATGGCGCCCATGATGCCGAACTGAAGCAGATGCTCCGGCTCGCAATCGACATTGGCGCCGAGGTCCAGCATATAGGTCTTGCCCCTGGCGTTGGGCAGGATGGTGGCGATCGCAGGCCGGTCGATGCCCGACAGGGTCTTCAGCACGAAACGGGAAATGGCCATCAGAGCGCCGGTATTGCCGGCCGAAATGGCCGCATCGGCCTGCCCCTCTTTGACAAGGTCGGCAACGACACGCATGGACGAGTCCTTCTTGTTGCGCATCGCCGATGCAACAGCCTCGTCCATACCGACGACTTCGCTGGCGTGATGGACGCGCAGGCGATCGCCGAAAGCGGCATGACCCTTCAGATGGGGGGTGATTGACTCTTCGAGTCCGACCAGAACAACACGGGCATCGGTATCACGGGCCAGGAATTCCAGCGCCGCGGGCACGGTCACCGAAGGACCGTGATCACCGCCCATGCAGTCGATCGCAAGCGTAACTGCCATCGCGTAATGTTTTCAGGCAAAAGGAGGAAAGGCCCCACGCTGTGCCGCTTCGCGGCTCGCTGCCCCGAGTTTCAAACTGAGGCGTTTTTTACCTTGGGGCGACCCGGTGGTAAAAAAAAGCGCGCAGCAATGCGCGCCTTTCCATCCAATAGCGAAAAATTACTCGCCCTTGGTCTTCAGAACCTTCTTGCCGCGGTAGTAACCGTTCGGGCTGATGTGGTGACGCAGATGAGCCTCGCCGGTGGTGGCTTCGACAGCCAGCGGCGGGTTGGTCAGAAAGTCGTGGGAACGATGCATACCGCGCTTCGACGGGGACTTCTTGTTCTGTTGAACGGCCATGTTACTACTCCTAGTTAATGCTTCTTCAGCGTTGCCAGCACCGCAAAAGGCGATGCAGCAAGTTTGTCATCGCTGCGCGCCGGCGGCTCGCAGCCTTCTTCATGTTTGGGCGCCACGGGCAAAGCCAGCAACACCTCTTCTTCAACCAAATCCGTCACGGCTTGCGCCATATCGGCAGCAACCGCATCGGCGCCCAGACTGATCGCGCCGTCTTCCAGCGTCTCGTCAGGCCAGGGCTCGCCCGGTGCGATCACCTGCAACTCGGTTTCAATCGCCAGCGCATAGGGCATGAATCCCAGACAACGCTGACAGATCAAATCAAACTGACCCCGTATGCTCAAGCTCAGCCAGTTGCGGCCGTCTTCACGACGCCCCACCAGCTCACAAGTCAAAAGGCTTTCGCTCCTGCCAACCAGCTCCCGCAGACGCGGCAGGGCCGACACCGGAATGTCGCCGGTCACGGAACGCCCGTCCCGCGCAAACTCCAGCGAGTCAATTACAAAACCGACCAGCGATCTGCTCACGATAATGCTCTATGCCAGCGGCAGCAATACGGAAACACGCGATGTTATCATCTAAAGACTTATTCAGTCAAATGAAACACATCCACAAGAATCCTGCCGTGCTCCCTCTGATCCTCGCCTCTACTTCCCAATTCCGCCGCGAACTATTGACCCGGCTCCAGATTCCCTTCACTGCCGTCGCCCCGGATGCGGACGAAACCCCGCTTCCCGACGAATCCCCGGCCCAAACCGCAGAACGACTGTCCGAGCTCAAGGCCCGCGCAGTCGCCGCCCAACACCCGAACAGCTTGATCATAGGCAGCGACCAGGTCGCCTATCTGGGTGATCGGCGTTTCGGCAAACCGGGGAGGCGGGAGAATGCCACAGCCCAGTTGCGGACCATGCGCGGAAATACGGTGATTTTCCATACCGGTTTGTGCTTGCTGAACACCCAGACCGGCCGCTGCCAACTAAGCGGCGTCCCCACCGAAGTCCGCTTTCGCAATCTGAGCGATGCCGAAATCGAACGCTATCTGGACCGGGAAGATGCGCTCAACTGCGCCGGCAGCGCAAAATCCGAGGGCTTGGGCATTTCACTTCTGGAATATATGCGCGGCGACGACCCCAATGCGCTCGTTGGCCTCCCACTGATCGAGCTTTCCCGCATGTTGCGAGCTGAAGGTGTAGAATTACCGTGAATTTACGCACTTTTGGCACGCTTTACCTGCTTCCCGTCGGCCTTGCCAGCCCGGGCGACACTCCAACCGACTGGGAACAATGGCTTCCACCCGCGACGCGCCAAGCCGCCTGCGCGCTCAGCCATTTCGTCGTCGAAGACGCCAAGACCGCCCGCGCGAGTCTCAAAGCACTCGGTCACCCCATACCGTTACGCGAACTCGACATTCAAGAACTATCGAAACAAGCAGATGAGGCCGCGCTGAACGCCCTGCTCGCACCACTGCTTGAGGGTAACGATCTCGGCCTGATGTCCGAGGCCGGTTGTCCAGCGGTCGCCGATCCGGGAGCGCTCCTGGTGCGCGCTGCCCACGCCGCAAACATCAAGGTGAAGCCACTGGTCGGACCATCTGCATTGCTGCTGGCGGTAATGGCCTCCGGCCTGGACGGCCAGCGCTTTGCTTTTCACGGCTATCTGCCAGCTCGAGACCCGGAACGCAGCAAAGCGATCCAGGCCCTGGAGAAAGAGTCGGGGCGCTTGCGTCAAACCCAACTCTTCATCGAAACCCCCTATCGCAACGCCGCGTTGTTCCAGGCGCTACTGCAGAGTTGCCAGCCGGCAACCCGTCTCTGCATTGCCAGCGATCTGACGCTGGACAGCGAAAACATCACTACCGACAGTATCGGGGGCTGGCGCAAAGGTCAGGCGCCGGACGTCGAAAAGCGTCCGACGGTTTTCCTGCTGCTTGCCTGACTCCTGGGCTCAGCGCAGCTCGACACGGCCGAGCATGTGCATGGCACTTTGTGCCATATCAGCGCCAAAACGCTTGGCAATACGCTCTGCAAAATTCTGCTTGACCGTATAGTCGCGCACGTTCTCAACCTTGATGACGTCACGCGCAACGCTCTCGACCGTGCCGAATCCATCGGCCAGGCCAAGCTGGACGCTTTTTGCGCCGGTCCACATCAGACCAGAGAACATTTCCGGCGTTTCCTTGAGGCGCTTGCCGCGTCCCTTGCGCACTGCATCGATGAACTGGGCATGGATCTCGCTCAGCATCTCCTGCGCGTAGGCCTTCTGCCTGCCTTCCATTGGCGAGAAGGGATCGAGGAAGCCCTTGTTTTCGCCGGCCGTCAGCAGACGCCGCTCGACACCAACCTTGTCCATGATGCCGGTGAATCCGAAACCGTCCATCAGCACACCGATTGAACCGACGATGCTGGCCTTGTCCACGTAGATACTGTCGGCCGCAGCGGCAACATAATAGCCACCCGACGCGCAGACGTCATCAACGACCACATACAGAGGCACTTCCGGATGCTTACCGCGCAGACGACGAATCTCGTCGTAAATGATCCCGGCCTGTACCGGACTGCCGCCCGGGCTGTTGATGCGCAGAATGATGCCTGCCGTATTCTTGTCGTCAAAGGCCGCCTGCAAGGCGCCAACCACGCCATCGGCATCCGCCTCGCCCTTGGCCTGAATGACGCCATTCATCTGAACCAACGCGGTGTGACGCTCGGTGTCCATGGCATCCCCACCGCCCAAGCCGAACACGCCCCAGATCAAGATTCCTACATAGGCGAATCCCAGAAGCTTGAAAAAAATACCCCAGCGACGGCGCGCACGCTGCTCCTTGAGTCCATCCAGCGCGATTCTTTCAAGTACTTTACGTTCCCAGCCTGGCGGGTTTTCCATGTTGTCAGACATGATTCGGTTTAGTCAGATCAAATAAATCGCACCGTCGCGCTCCATTACATCGAGCGCAGTCAGATGCCTTCCATTGCAGCGACCGCCCAGGCAATGCCCGGAATCCGGCGCGTACAGCGCGCCATGCGTAGCGCAGAGCAAGTATAGCCGCGAATGATCGAAGAACTCGTTACCGTCCCAGTCCAGCCTCACCGGTGCATGGGCGCAACGATTCAGATAGGCATGCACCTTGCCGTTGTAACGGATCGCAAACGCCGGCACCGATTCGCCACGCCAGGGCACCTCAAACTTCACGCCGGCGCCACGCTCCTGCAGCTCTTCGCTGCTGCAGATCATTCGGTCGCCCGCCTCAGGCACCCTACTCAAGCCGCCTTGAGCCATCCAGCCAACTCGCTGACGCTATCCACGCACCCGCCGCTGGCCAGAGACAGCAACTCCTGGCGCGGGTGGGCTCCATAACTGACCGCCAGACTCACTGTCCCGGCATTTTGAGCCATCAACAGATCGTGCGTGGTGTCACCAATCATCAGGGTCCGCTCGGGCGCCACCGCGAATGCGTCCATGAGTTCGAACAGCATTTGCGGATGCGGCTTGGAATGGCACTCATCGGCGCAACGCGAATCATGAAACATCGCCCCCAGCCCGCTATGCGCAAAGGCCCGATCCAGCCCCTTGCGGGTTTTGCCGGTCGCCACAGCCAGCATATAGCCTTGTTCCGCCAGCCGCCCGACCAAGGAGCTCGCTCCGTCGAAAAGCACCAGCTCATGATCGCGCGCCAGGTAGTGATAGCGATAGCGCTCGGACAAGGCCGCGTAATGATCAGGCGTCAGATTTGGCATTGCATGTTGCAACGCCTCGTACAACCCCAGGCCAATGATGTGGCGTGCCCGCTCTTCACTCGGCGGCTCGACGCCAATATCCACAGCCGCCGCCTGCAATGCATGCACGATCGCCGCTGCCGAATCCATCAGCGTGCCATCCCAGTCGAACACAATCAAATCAAACTGCTTCGCCATAATCTTTCTTGTCGTGAATATCCAGTCGCCGCAGGAATTCGCTGAGCTCGGGCGGTAACGGCGCCTCAAGCGCCATGGATTCACCTGTCAGCGGATGTGTCATTTCGAGCCTTGCCGCATGCAGGAACATGCGCTTCAATCCCAGACGCTGCAACTCCTTGTTGAGCGCAAAATCGCCGTACTTGTCGTCACCTAGCAAGGGGAAACCGGCGTTGGTCAGATGCACGCGAATCTGGTGCGTACGGCCCGTCTTGAGCTCGACCTCCACCAGACTGAAATACCCCTGCCCCGTCTGCCAACGCCTGACCAGCCGCACGATGCTGTGCGCCGGCTTGCCTTCCGGATCGACACGCACACGGCGTTCGCCATTCTCGATCAGATATTTGTAGAGCGGATTGCGGATATGTTGCGTCTGGTTGAGCCAGCGGCCCTTGACCAGCGCGAAATAGCGCTTGCCCATGCTGCCTTCGCGGAAGTCATCCTGCAGTCGCACCAAGGCAGACCGTTTTTTGCCGACGATCAATAACCCCGAAGTCTCCCGGTCCAAGCGATGTGCCAGCTCCAGGAACTTGGCTTGCGGGCGCGCCCGCCGCAACTGCTCGATGACGCCGAAACTGACACCCGAGCCGCCATGGACAGCGACGCCGGCCGGCTTGTCGATGACCAGTACCGCATCATCTTCGAACACCACCGGAAACTCGCGAGCCGGCGCAGCCGCACCGGGCTCACCCTGCTGGCGCTGAGCCACCCGGACAGGCGGCACGCGCACTTGGTCTCCCAATTGCAGACGATAGTCCGCCTTAACCCGGCCTTTGTTAACCCTAACCTCGCCGCTACGCAATATGCGATAAACGTGACTATGCGGCACGCCCTTGCACATTTTCAGAAGGAAGTTGTCGATTCGTTGCCCCGCGGAATCATCCCCAACCTCAAGCCAGGTCACCGCGTCTTTGCCTAAACCACTCATGTGCCATATAATACCAGCCGGTCTGCCATCCCGATGGCGGCGTGCCCGATGGCCCGAAGTGGTATCGGTGGCGCAATCTCGGAATGTTGTTGCAAATCAATCGGTACCCCTGCCAGCCATAGCTAGGCCGTGGATCGGTTCGATGCAACATGACACGTGATGTATTCCAGCGACCCTACCTTTCCGCTCGCGCAGTGATGCGCTGCAGCAATCCAAGAGAAAGACAAGGTTTCTTGAAGTTGTTCCACGCGTTCGCAGCGCCAGCCGATTGCTAGGCTTAATTAGCAATATTTATGTATGATCTGCAATACTGGATGACCTTCATCGCCAGATGCCCGCCGCCGTGTTCACGGCCCCGCGCATGATGAACAGTCCCACTGCCTGCAGGGCATACCCGGTAACTAAATAAATTGTTGCGCGCAGTAACGGTACGAATTCAGTGTCATGTGGCCGACCATAGTTGGCGGCATGACCAAAAGAAAACAGATAAACCAGCTTTGGCTCTGCCCCGAGATGCTTATTAGGAAGCCTCATAACTTGCAGAAGAAGGACGCACCGCCCGGAGATTGATTCCGCGGTGCGTGGTTTGTCGTGCCGTTCCCGCGCGCGGGAGCACACATGAAACGCATGCTTTTCAATGCGACGCAGGCTGAAGAACTGCGCGTCGCGATTGTCGATGGTCAGAAACTGATCGATCTCGACATCGAATCGGCCACCAAGGAACAACGCAAGAGCAACATCTACAAGGCGGTCATTACCCGCATCGAGCCCAGCCTCGAAGCTGCCTTCGTCGATTATGGTTCCGATCGCCACGGCTTCCTGCCCTTCAAGGAGGTCTCCCGCATCTATTTCAAGGAAGGTGTCGAGGCCAACAAGGCTCGCATCCAGGACGCGCTCAGCGTTGGCCAGGAACTCATCGTCCAGGTCGAAAAGGATGAGCGCGGCAACAAGGGCGCTGCCCTCACCACCTTCATCTCGCTGGCCGGCCGTTATCTGGTCCTGATGCCGAACAATCCTCGTGGCGGCGGTGTTTCGCGCCGCGTCGAAGGCGAAGATCGCCAGGAACTGCGCGAGGTCATGGATCAGCTTGAAGTGCCGAACGGCATGAGCCTGATCGCCCGCACCGCCGGCATCGGCCGCAACGCCGAAGAGCTGCAGTGGGACCTGAACTATCTGCTGCAACTGTGGACCGCCATCGAAGGCGCGGCCACGTCGCAATACGAAGAAGGCAGCAGGAAGCCGAGCAACCCGGCACCTTTCCTGATCTATCTGGAAAGCAGCCTGGTCATTCGCGCCATCCGCGACTACTTCCAGCCGGACATCGGCGAAATCCTGATCGACACCGACGACGTGTTTGAGCAAGCCGCGCACTTCATGGGCGTGGTCATGCCGGGCAACGTCAATCGCGTCAAACGCTATCAGGACGACGTACCGCTGTTCTCGCGCTTCCAGATCGAACACCAGATCGAGTCGGCCTATGTACGTCAGGTGAACCTGCCTTCGGGCGGCGCCATCGTCATGGACCACACCGAAGCCCTGGTTGCCGTCGACGTGAACTCGGGCCGCGCCACCAAGGGCAGCGACATCGAGGAAACCGCCTTCCGCACCAACCTCGAAGCGGCCGATGAAGTCGCTCGACAACTGCGTCTGCGCGACTTGGGCGGCCTGATCGTGATCGACTTCATTGATATGGAGTCTTCCAAGAATCAGCGCGAAGTCGAGAACCGCCTGCGTGATGCACTGCGTCATGACCGCGCCCGCGTGCAGACCGGCAAGATCTCGCGCTTCGGTCTGCTCGAACTGAGCCGCCAGCGCCTGCGCCCTGCCTTGGCCGAAACCAGCTACATCACCTGCCCGCGCTGTACCGGTACCGGTCACATCCGCAGCACCGAATCGGCCGCGCTGCACATCCTGCGCATCCTCGAAGAGGAGGCCATGAAGGAAAATACCGGCGCCCTGCACCTGCAAGTGCCGGTGGATGTCGCCACCTTCCTGCTCAATGAGAAGCGCGTCGACATCGCCCGCATCGAAGTACGCCACCGCATCAATCTGGTGATCGTACCGAATCGTCATCTGGAAACCCCGGCCCACGAAATCGTGCGCCTGCGCCATGACCAGTTGAACCAGGAAGGCCTCGGTCAGCCCAGCTACCGCATGGCCGACGAACAGAAGCAGGCCAGCTACCAGCCGCCCTCGGCCAGCAGCGAGCCGCGTCAGGCGCGCCCGGAAGCTGCAGTCAAGGGCATCACGCCTGCGACCGCAGCCCCCATCGTCGAATACCGCGCTGTTGAAACACCTGCCGCACCGAAGCAGGAGCAAACCGGCTTTATCGGCAAGCTGTTCGGCTGGCTGGTCGGCACCCCGAAGGAAGCTCCCGCTCCCGTCGTCGCAGAACCGGCACAAAAGAGCAACCGCCGCGAACGCGGTGAGCGTGGCGGTCGCGACGGTCGTCGCAACAATGGCCGTGATCGCAACCGTGGCGAAGGCCGCAAGGACGAAGCCCGCGCCGAGAACAGCGAACGTGGCGAACGCAAGGAGCGCAGTGAAGGCAAGCAGCGCCGCGAAGAAGGACAAGGCCAGGCCGAATCGGGCCAGCGTCGTCAGCGCGGCGAACGCAATGAACAGCGTAACGAGCAACGTGATGAGCAACGCGGCGATCGCAAGGAAGCCCGCGAACCTCGCGAGCCGCGTGAACCGCGCGCGCCCCGCGAACCCCGTCCGCCGCGCAATGCTGAGGCCAGCACCGAAGCAGTAGTTGCCGCAACGCCGCCCGTCGAAGGCAATGGCGAAACCGCGCAGCCGGGTACCGGCGAAGGTGGTCGCCGTCGCGGCCGCCGTGGTGGCCGTGGTCGTGGCGAGCGTCGTCAACAGGAAGGCCGTCCGGAAACCCAGGACGGAAGCGTCAATGCCTCGGAAGTTGCCGCAAGCGACGTTGCAGCAGTGGAAGCCGCTGCAACCGTGGAAACCGTGACGCCGGCGGAGTTTGTCAGCGCCCCGGCGCCGGCCGCCGTCGTTCCTGAGTCCGTCGTCGTGTCCGAGCCCGCTGTCGTCAGCGAACCCGTCGCCGCAGTAACGACGGCCCCGGTCGAACATGTCGAACCGGTCGTCGCTACTCCGGTCGCTGCGCCCGTCGAGGCCGCAGTACCTGCACCTGTGGTTGCGCCCGTGCCCGTCAAGGCCGAAGAACCGGTCGATCTGGCCGGTGCAGGCCTGGTCATGATCGAGACCAAGGCCGATGCAAGCGCACCCGTGGTTGCGGATGCGCCGGTACAGCTTGGCCGCAAGCCGCGCCCGGCGGCAGTCGTTGCCGACGAGCCGCTGCAGATGGTGGAAACCAGCCGCAACAACTAAGCCTTCGCACTTGCTGCACAGATAAAACGGCCGACTTCATGTCGGCCGTTTTTATTTGTGCCGCCACGCTTTGTTAATCGCGACATAAGGAAAGCAATTTGAATATCCCTTTACAAAAATCAGTAAATGCGATACATTCTCATCTAGTCATCAAAGCATTCGTGACTGACGTTTATGACCACGGTGCCAGCGTCGACAGCGCCGCTGTCGGCAGTCAGCCCGGAATGCCCGATTAAATGAGTATGCCCGCATCGCCCCAGATGGAAACTGCTGAACAAGATCACAGCCCGACCAAGCCGGCGATACGGAATCCAGGAGCCCAGCGCCCCACCGGATCGCCCGATATGCACGCTTCTGCACTTCCCCTCATTGACCTGACTTCCGCATCCTGGCGCAGCATGAGCCGCTGGACGCTTGTCGCATTTGTCGGTCACATGCTGATCATCGCGGCCATTCTGCTGTTCCATCAGACGCCGCCGGAAGCCCCGGAAATTTTCAATGTGACCCTGCTGCCCATGGCACCGTCGGCACCCGAACCGCCTGCGCCGGCACCGAAACCCAAGCCGCAGCCTGTCGTCAAGCAGCAGCAACCCAAGCCCGTTCCCGTGCCCAAGGTCGCCCCGGTCGAAAGCAAGACCGCCATCAGCCGCGAACAACCTGCACCGACGCCAACGACCAATGAAGTACAAAGTACCGCTCCTGCGAGCGGCGCCGACAAACCGAATCAAACCGTATCGGATTCCAAGCCTCAGTTCGAAGCAGCCTATCTGAACAACCCTCGCCCGACCTATCCCTCCATGTCGCGCCGCCTCGGCGAAGAAGGCCGCGTGGAAGTTGAAGTTCAAGTCCAGCCGGACGGCCTGCCGAGCAAAGTTTCCCTGAAGCGCTCCTCCGGCTATTCACGCCTTGATGAGGCCGCGCTCGAAGCCATCAAGCGCTGGAAATTCATTCCGGCCAAACGCGCCGGCGAGGCTGTCGCCGCCAGCGTTATCGTTCCAATGCCATTCATTCTGGAGAAATAAGCATGTCCGAATCATTCAGCCTCAGCGGCTACTGGGCCCAGGGGGATTTCGTTTCCCACTCCGTGGCCGTTATCTTGATCATTCTTTCGATCGCAAGCTGGGCCGTCATCGCCGCCAAGAGCTGGCAAATTTTCCGCCTGCGTCGCCAGGCCGGCCAACTGGTCGAGAGCTTCTGGCAAGCGTCCAACTTCGAGGATGGCCTGATCCGCATCGCGCCGGCCGAGCCTTTTGCGTTTGTCGCGCAGCGCGCTTCGCAAGCCGTGCGCCACTTCAACGATCACAGCACCGACCATCCGCACCTCGACGCCAATCTGTCACTGGGCGAGCTGGTGACCCGCGCCCTGCGCCAAGGCATCGCCCGCGCCAACAGCCACCTCGAAAACGGCCTGACCTTCCTGGCCTCCATCGGTTCGACCGCACCATTCATCGGCCTGTTCGGTACCGTCTGGGGTATCTACCACGCACTGGCAAGCATTGGTGCCACCGGCCAGGCCAGCCTGGACAAGGTTGCCGGTCCTGTCGGCGAAGCGCTGATCATGACCGCCGCCGGCCTCTTCGTCGCGATTCCTGCCGTGCTGGCCTACAACGCCCTGAGCCGCGGCCTGCGCGTCGTCAATGCCGAACTCGACGCCTTCGCTACCGATCTGCACACCTACTTCACCACCGGCCGCGCCATCGTCACCACCCAGGGCAGCGGCACGCGCCTGACGGGAGTCAAATAATGGCTTTCGGCGGAGGAGACTTCGGTTCGGGCAACAACCAGCCAATGTCGGAAATCAACATGACGCCGCTGGTCGACGTCATGCTGGTTCTGCTCATCATCTTCATCGTCTGCGCCCCGCTGATGACCCAGGCCATCAAGGTGGATCTGCCGCAGGTTAACGCCGCCGCGCTGGATCAAAAGCCCGAAACCATCCGCCTCACGGTCAAGGCCAACGGCGAGACTTACTGGGACGACAGCGTCGTCACCGATGAGCAATTGAAGTCCAAGCTTGAAGCCGCATCCAAGATGGAGCCGCAGCCGGAAGTGCATATGTCGGCCGACAAGGATGCACGCTACGAGAAGATCGCCGAGGTCATGGGCGCCACCCGCGATGCGGGCCTCGCCAAGTTCGGCTTCGTCACCAATCCGAGCAGCAAGCACTAAGAACAAGTAACACCCAAGGGGGAAGATCATGGACAGCACGCAAATGCCACCCGTCATCACGCTCACGCCCGGAGAAAACGGCCAGCCCCCCTTGGTCAACACCGAGCAGCTGTTCCAGGATCAGAACACCTTGCGCATTGCGCACGAAGGCAACCTCTATCTTCTGCGCATCACGCGCGAGAACAAGCTGATTCTGACCAAATAAGGCTCAGGGTCTGGCCTGGATTTGCTTCACTAGCCCCTCGATCGCCTCTTCCAGCAAATCGAGCACCAGCTCGAATCCTTCCGCCGGTCCGTAATAGGGATCCGGCACTTCGCGATGCGCCGTACCCGGCGCAAACGCCATGATCTCGTAGAGCTTGTGTTGCAGTTCCGGCGGGCAATTGCGCCGCATCAGGCGCATGTGTTCGTCGTCCAGCGCAACCACGAAATCGAAGTGCTCGAAATCCACCGAAGCGATGCGGCGTGCTCTCAGCTTGCTGATGTCGTAACCACGCTTCAGGGCTGCCTTGACGGAGCGCGGATCGGGTGCATCGCCAATGTGGTAACCGTGCGTGCCGGCGGAATCCACCGCAACATCCAGCCCCAGTTCCTCCACGCGCTTGCGCAGAATACCTTCTGCCGTCGGTGATCTACAGATGTTGCCGGTACAGATAAACAGAACACTGGGCTTGCGTTCGTTATCGCTCATTCACCCGGCTCCAGCGGCGCATCGTGCGCCTCACCACCGAAGGCCAGGGCCTTGAGCTTGACCAGTTCGTCACGGGCCGCAGCGGCTTCCTCAAACTCCAGATTCTTCGCATGCTCCTGCATGGCCTTTTCCAGCCGCTTGATTTCCTTGGCCATGGCCTTCTCGCTCATCGCCTCGTAGCGTGCAGCGGCCTCGGCCACCTTGAGTTCGCGCTGACCGTCCTCTTCGGCATATACGCCGTCGATAATGTCCTTGATGCGCTTGTGCACGCTCTTCGGCGTGATGCCATTCGCCTCGTTGAAGGCGATCTGCTTGGCACGCCGGCGCTCGGTTTCGTCGATCGCCTTCTTCATCGAATCGGTCATCCTGTCGGCATACAGGATCGCCGTGCCGTTCAAGTGCCGCGCCGCCCGACCGATGGTCTGGATCAGGGAGCGATAGGAACGCAGAAAACCTTCCTTGTCCGCATCCAGAATGGCGACCAACGAGACCTCAGGAATATCCAGGCCTTCGCGCAGCAAGTTGATCCCAATCAATACGTCGAACTCGCCCAGCCGCAGGTCGCGCAGAATTTCCACGCGCTCAACCGTATCGATGTCCGAGTGCAGATAGCGCACCTTGATGCCGTTGTCAGCCAGGTATTCCGTCAATTGCTCCGACAGCTTCTTGGTCAGCGTCGTGACCAGCACACGTTCATTCTTGGCGATACGCAGCTTGAGCTCGCCCAGCAGATCATCGACCTGCGTAATCGCCGGACGCACGATCACCTCGGGATCCACAAGACCAGTCGGGCGCACCAGTTGCTCGACCACCTGCCCCTGGTGCTGGGTTTCGTAATCCGCCGGCGTCGCCGACACGAACACGGTCTGCGGCATCAGTTTTTCGAACTCGTCAAACTTGAGCGGGCGGTTGTCCAGTGCGGACGGCAGGCGGAAACCGTAATTGACCAGGTTTTCCTTGCGCGAGCGGTCGCCCTTGTACATGCCACCAACCTGCGACACGGTGACGTGCGACTCGTCGATGAAAAGCAGCGAGTCCGGCGGCAGGTAGTCGATCAGCGTCGGCGGTGCCTCGCCGGCCTTGCGACCGGACAGATGACGCGAGTAATTTTCAATGCCCTTGCAGAAGCCGAGTTGATCGAGCATTTCCAGATCGAAGCGCGTACGCTGCTCGATGCGCTGGCACTCCACCAGCTTGTGCTCTTCCGTGTATTGCTTCACACGGTCGCGCAGCTCCTGCTTGATCGCCTCGATGGCGCGCACCACGGTGCTGCGCGGCGTCACATAGTGGCTGGACGGATAAACCGTGAAGCGCCCGATCTTCTGCTTGATATGGCCGGTGAGCGGATCAAACAGCGCCAAGGATTCCAGCTCATCGTCGAACAAGGTGACGCGCAATGCGTTTTCGGCATTTTCCGCAGGAAAAATATCGATGACATCGCCACGCACACGGTAAGTTCCGCGGCTGAACTCAATGTCATTGCGTTCGTATTGCATTTCGCTGAGCCGGCGGATGATGTCGCGTTGGCCCAGCTTCTCGCCCTGGCGCAGATGCAGCACCATGCTGTGATAATCGACCGGATCGCCGATACCGTAGATCGTCGATACCGAACCGACGATGACCACATCGCGACGCTCCATCAGGCTCTTGGTTGCCGACAGACGCATCTGCTCGATATGCTCGTTGATCGCCGAATCCTTCTCGATGAAAAGGTCGCGCGACGGCACATAGGCCTCTGGCTGATAGTAGTCGTAGTAGGAAACGAAGTATTCGACCGCGTTCTCGGGAAAGAACTCGCGGAACTCCGAATAAAGCTGCGCCGCCAGGGTTTTGTTCGGCGCCAGCACCAAGGCAGGACGCCCGAGCCGGGCAATCACATTCGCCATGGTGTAGGTCTTGCCCGAACCGGTAACCCCAAGCAGGGTCTGGTACATCAGGCCGTCTTCGATCCCTTCGACCAATTGGTCGATAGCCGTGGGTTGGTCGCCGGCCGGCGGAAAGGGCTGGAACAACTTGTAAGGACTATTGGGAAACTCGACGATCACGGGTAAAATCTTCGGCTGTTTCAACCCTTTATTCTATCTGACTCCTCCCTTAGGAAACCGTTCATGTCCTCCCTGTTCGCCAATGTAGAAATGGCCCCGCGCGACCCCATTCTCGGCCTGACCGAAGCGTTCAATGCCGACCCCCGCGCCACCAAGGTCAACCTCGGCGTCGGGGTCTATCAGGATGCCAACGGTAAGCTGCCCTTGCTGGGCGCAGTCAAGACCGCCGAAAAGGCGCGCGTCGATGCAGCGCCTGCGCGCGGCTATCAACCTATTGAAGGCGCCGCCGCCTACAACCAGGCCGTACAGAAACTGCTGTTCGGCGAAGGCTCGCCCATCATCGCCGATGGTCGTTGCATCACCTTCGAAGCCCTGGGTGGCACCGGCGCCCTCAAGATCGGCGCCGACTACCTGCGCCGCCTGCTGCCGCAAGCACAGCTCCATATCAGCGACCCGAGCTGGGAGAACCATCGCGCCGTCTTCGAAACGGCCGGCTTTACCGTCGGCGCCTATCCCTATTACGACCCGGAAACCAAGGGCGTCGCCTTCGACAAGATGAAGGCCTACCTGAACGGCCTGGCCGCCAACAGCATCGTGCTGCTGCATGCCTGCTGCCACAACCCGACCGGTGCCGATCTCAGCGACGCGCAATGGAAGGAAATCGTCGCCATCGCCAAGGCCAAGGGGCTGGTTCCCTTCCTCGACATGGCCTATCAGGGATTTGCCGAAGGCATCGATGCAGATGCGGTCGCCGTCAAGCTATTCGCCGACTCGGGCCTGCCCTTCCTGATCGCCAGCTCCTTCTCCAAATCCTTCTCGCTCTACGGCGAACGCGTCGGCTCGCTGACCATCGTCACCACCAGCAAGGACGAATCGGCACGCGTGCTGTCGCAGGTCAAGCGCACCGTCCGCACCAACTATTCCAACCCGCCGACCCACGGCGGCGCACTCGTTGCGGCGATTCTTGCCAGCCCCGAACTGCGCAAGCAATGGGAAGAAGAACTCGCCGAAATGCGCGACCGCATCCGTGCCATGCGCACCGGCCTGGTGGAAAAGCTCAAGGCCGCCGGCATCAAGCGCGACTACAGCTTCGTTATTCAGCAACGCGGCATGTTCAGTTACACCGGTCTGTCCTCGGCGCAAGTGGATCGTCTGCGCGAAGAGTTCGGCATCTACGCCGTCGCAACCGGCCGTATCTGTCTGGCAGCATTGAATGAAAAGAATCTCGACTACGTGGCCAAGGCAATTGCCGCCGTCGAACAGTAAACTTTTTGCACAAAGTTCTTGCCAAAAAGAGGTTCGTTACCTATAATCCTGCCTCTCTAGTTCCTCGATAGCTCAGTCGGTAGAGCGCCGGACTGTTAATCCGTAGGTCCCTGGTTCGAGCCCAGGTCGGGGAGCCAAAAGTCTCAAGCAAAAAGCCCAGTCCACAAGACTGGGCTTTTTGTTTTTACGCGTCTGTCATGTGCATCTGATATAGTCGTCCGCGAGTGTCGCCTTCTGCGGAGACTGCAATGTCAAACTGGATGTCTGCACGTGTATCGCTTCTCGCATCAGCCTTCTCGCTCGTTTTCCTGAGCGCCTGCTCCGAAGGCGACAAGGCCCAGCAAGCGGCCGCCGCTCCCGTCACCGTCGTCGAGGTCACCGCCTCCGACCAGCCCATCAGTCAGGAATTCGTCGCACAGACGCAAAGCTCCCGCCAGGTTGAAATCCGCACTCGTGTTGCCGGCTTCCTCGACAAGCGCGTCTATCAGGAAGGCCAGATGGTCAAGGAAGGGGACGTACTCTTCGTCCTCGACAAGAAGCCTTTCGAGGCACAACTGATTTCAGCCAAGGCGCAGCTGGCACAGCAGAAGGCGCGACTGACAACCGCCGAAGCCAACCTGAACCGCGTCAAGCCGCTGGTCGCGCAGAACGCGCTTTCGCGCAAGGATCTCGACGACTCCACCGGCCAGGCGCAAGCCGCCGCCGCCGCTGTCGAAGCAGCCAAGGCCGAAGTCACCCAGGCTGAGCTCAATCTTTCCTATTGCACGATCAAGAGCCCGGTCAAGGGCCTCACCAGCTTCGCCAAGGTCCAGGACGGCACCTATCTCACGACCACCGGCGAGAACGCCCTCCTTACCTACGTCGCCGCGCTCGACCCCATGCGTGTCGTATTCTCGATTTCCGAGAACCAGATGCTGCGCTACCGCAAGGATCTCGAAGAAGGCCGCATCATCGCGCCGGCGAACGAGAACTACACGGTCAAGATCATCCTGGCCGACGGCACCGAATATCCATACCCCGGCCACATCACGTTTTCCGACGTCGACTTCGGCCAGCAAACCGGCACCACGCAGATTCGCGCCGAGGTCAAAAACCCCGATGGCGCATTGCGGCCCGGACAATTCGTGCGCGTGCAGCTTGGCGGCGGCGTGCGGCCGAAGGCGCTCAAGGTGCCGCAGATCGCCGTGCAGCAGGGCGACAAGGGACACTACGTCTGGATTGTCGACCAAGAAGGCAAGGCGCAGATCCGCAACGTGCAGGTCGGCAGTTGGACGGGCGACGACTGGTTCATCGACAAGGGCCTGCAGAGCGGCGACAAGGTCATCGTTGACGGACTGCTGAAGCTGGCGCCGGGCGTTCCGGTCAAGGCCGAACTGGCACCGCCCAAAACCGCGCCCTCCCCGGCCACCAACGCAAGCAAGTCCTGAGGCGGCGCGATGATCTCGCACTTCTTCATCGACCGGCCGATCTTCGCATCGGTCATCTCCATTCTGATCACCATCGCCGGCGGCGTGGCGATGTTCAATCTTCCCATTGCCCAGTATCCGGAGATTGCGCCACCGACCATCACGGTCTCGGCCAACTACCCGGGCGCCAACGGCGAACTCGTGGCCCAGAACATCGGCGCGGTCATCGAGCAGCAGGTCAATGGCGCCGACAACATGCTCTACATGCAGTCGACGAGCTCATCGACCGGCAGCTACACGCTGAACGTGTATTTCGAGATCGGCACCGACCCCGACCTTGCTCAAGTCGACGTACAGAACCGCGTCAATGCCGCCATGCCGCTGCTGCCGGAAGTCGTGTCCAAGCAGGGAGTGTTGGTCAAGAAGGTCAGCTCGACCTTCATGCTCATTCTCGCGCTCTACAGTGACGGCGACATGCTCAGCGAAGACTACGTCGCCAACTACGCCAACATCTACGTGCTCGACGCCATCAAGCGCATTCCCGGCGCCAATCAGGCGGCCATCCTCGGCATGCCCGACTATGCGATGCGCCTGTGGCTCAAACCCGACCGCATGGCCTCGCTGAGCCTCACGGCCTCGGACATCGCCAATGCCGTCTCGCAGCAGAACAACCAGTTCGCCGTCGGCCGCATCGGGCAGGCGCCGACGCCGCGCCCGGTCGATCAGACCTTCCCTGTCGTCACCTCCGGCCTGATGACGCAGCCTTCACAGTTCGAAAACATCATTCTGCGTACCGATTCGGCCGGCACCTCCATCGTGCGTCTCAAGGACGTCGGCCGCGCCGACCTGGGTCGCAAGGATTATTCGGTGCGTACGCGTTTCGACGGCAAACCGGCGACGCTGATCGCCATCTACCAGCAGCCGGGCGCAAATGCGCTCGATGTCGCCGAGCAGGCCAGAAAGACGATGGCCGAGCTCGCCAAGAGCTTCCCGCAGGGGCTGCGCTACGAGGTTGCGCTCGACACCACCAAGTTCGTCAAGTCTTCGATCGACGAAGTCATCCATACCTTCTTCGAGGCGGTCATCCTGGTGGTCCTCGTCGTCTACATTTTCCTGCAGAGCCTGCGCCTGACCATCATCCCGACCATCGCCGTACCGGTTTCCATCATCGGTACCTTCTGCGGCATGCTGCTGCTCGGCTTCTCGATCAACATGCTGACGCTGTTCGGCATGATCCTCGCCATCGGCATCGTGGTGGACGATGCCATCGTCGTGATCGAGAACACCGAACGCAATATGACCGAATTCGGCCTCGCGCCGAAAGATGCTGCCAAGCGCGCCATGGAAGAGGTCACCGGCCCGGTCGTCGCCATCGTGCTCGTGCTGTGCTCGGTATTCGTGCCGGTCGCTTTCCTCGGCGGCATCACCGGCCAGCTCTACAAGCAGTTCGCCGTTACCGTGGCGATCTCCGTCGTCTTCTCGGGCATCGTCGCGCTGACGCTCTCCCCGGCCCTCGCCGCCATCCTGATGAAGGCCGGCCACGGCGAGAAGCATGGCTTCTTCCTGTGGTTCGAGAACACATTCACCAGAACGACCAACGCCTATGTCGGCAAGGTCGCGACCCTGATCAAGCGACCGACGCTGGCGCTGATCATCTTCGCCGCCATCTGCCTTGCGGCCGGCGGCTTCTTCAAGTTCATTCCCGGCGCCTTCGTGCCGCAGGAAGACCAGGGCTACATCTTCGCTCCCTATTTCCTGCCGGACGCCGCCAGTCTCGACAGAACCTCGGCGCTGGGCGGCAAGGCAGCCGATTTCATGAAGACCCAGCCGGCCGTCAGCAATGTCACCGAGTTCTCCGGCTATTCCATCATCGACGGCCAGACCAAGACCAATGCCGGCCTGCTCTTCGTCGCGCTCAAGGACTTCGACGAGCGCAAGGACACGGCCACCAAGCTGGAAACCCTGCTGGGGGCCAGCCACAAGGAGTTTTCCGCCTATCGCGAAGGCCTGGTGTTCCCGGTCAATCCGCCCGCCGTTCCCGGCCTGGGCGTCACCGCCGGCTTCGAAATGTGGGTGCAGCAGATGAGCGGCGGCAACTACAGCCAGCTCGATCAGGTGGTCAAGAAGATCGTCGCCAAGGCCAAGCATCGACCGGAACTGGCCGGCGTCTCCAGCACCATCAGTGCCAACAGCCGCCAGTACCTTGTCGATGTCGACCGCGACAAGGCCGAGACACTGGGCGTGCCGGTGCAGGACATCTACAACAGCCTGCAGACGCTGTTCGGTTCACTCTACGTAAACCAGTTCCCGCAGAACTCGCGCCTGTGGCAGGTCATCCTGCAGGCGGAACCCGAGTACCGCATGTCGCCAGAAGATCTGCAGCGCATCTACGTGCGCAATCGCACCGGCGAAATGGTGCCGGTATCGGCGGTGGTCAACTCGAAATTCGTCAGCGGCCCGGATCTCGTCACGCGCTTCAACAACTATCCGGCAGCCAAGATCAACGGATCACCGGCACCCGGCTACAGCACGGGGCAGGCGCTCGCCGCCATCGAGGAAGTCGCCCGCGAGGAAATGCCGGCCGGCTTCGGCTATGACTGGTCCGGCCAGGCGCGCGAGGAAAAAAAGGCCGGCGGCACCTCGTCCATCGCCTTCATCTTCGGCCTGATCTTCGTCTTCCTCATCCTTGCCGCCCAATACGAGAGCTGGTCGCTGCCGTTCAGCGTAATGATGGCGGTGCCGTTTGCCATCTTCGGCGCCCTGCTCGCCATCTTCCTGCGCGGCATCCCCAATGACGTCTACTTCCAGATCGGCCTGATCACGCTGATTGCACTCGCGGCAAAGAACGCCATCCTGATCATCGAGTTCGCCGTGATGAAACGCGCCGAAGGCATGGCCTTCGCCGATGCCGCGCTCGAGGCCGCAAAACTGCGCCTGCGGCCGATCGCCATGACCTCCTTCGCCTTCATTCTCGGTTGCGTGCCGCTCGCCATCGCCAGCGGGGCCTCCGCCAACAGCCGCCACTCCATCGGCACCGGCGTCATTGGAGGCATGCTGGGCGCAACGCTGATCGCGATCTTCTTCATCCCCGTCTTCTATGTCGTGCTGTCGCGACTCAGCGAAAGACTTTTCAGCAAGCCTGTCCAGCCCCAGCCGCCGGAACCGAAGCAACTGGAGCACAAGGAATGAAGCACCTGCCCTTGCTCCTCATCAGCGTCCTGACGGGCTGCGCGGTCGGCCCCGATTACAAGCGGCCGGATACGGCATTGCCGGACAAATGGCATCAAGCGCCCGAAGCCGTGCAGACCGAAGGCTCGCTGAGCCAACTGGCCGATCTTGCATGGTGGACGCAATTCAACGACCCCGTACTGACGGCGCTGGTTGAGGAAGCCTTTGCCAACAACAAGGACCTGCGCGTGGCTTTCGCCCGCGTCGAGGAAGCGCAGGGCGCATTCACCAGTACCCGCTCGCAGCTCTTCCCGCAGCTCGGCGCCAGCGTCTCCGGGCAGCGCGCACGCCAGTCTGCCGCTCAGACTGCAATCTACGGCTACCCCAATGGCGTTGTCGGTGAAAGCTATTCCGCCGGCCTGGGCCTGTCATGGGAAATCGACATCTTCGGCAAGCTCCGCCGCGCAACGGAGGCAGCACGTGCCGACCTCCTCGCAACGGAGGAAAACCAGCGCGCCTTTGCCCTGTCATTGGCGGCACTGGTTACGCAGGCCTACATCACCCTGCTCGATTACGACCAGCAGCTCAACATCTCGCGTCGTACGCTGGATTCGCGCAACGAGGTCGTCAAACTTTTTGAACTGCGCTTCCAGGGCGGCGTGGTGTCTTCACTGGAACTGGCCCAGGCGCGCGCCGAACGCGATACTGCGCAGGTGGCCGTCCCCACACTCGAGCAGGCCGTCGCCCAGCAGGAAAATGCGCTGTCCAAGCTGGTCGGCCGACTCCCGGGCACGATTGACCGCGGCAAGCCGCTGCGCGAACTCAGCGTGCCGGTTCCGCCACTGGGTCTGCCTTCGGAGCTCATCGAGCGGCGCCCCGACATCCGTGCCGCCGAACAGCAACTGATCGCCGCCAACGCGCGCATCGGCGTCGCCAAGGCGGCTTTCTTCCCGACCATCAGCCTCACCGGCCTCTACGGCTCGCTGAGCCCGGCCTGGGGCAGTCTCTTTAACGGCCCAATGAAGCAATGGTCCTACGGCGGTACGGTGGATATGCCGATCTTCACTGCCGGCGGTCTGATGGGGCAACTGAGCGGCGCCGAGGCCCGGCAGAAGGCCGCGCTGGCCCAGTACCAGGGCGCCATTGAAAGCGGCTTCCGCGAAGTGGCGGATGCGCTGGTTGCCAGTCAAAAAGGCCGCGATCTCGCCAGCGGCCGCCGCCAGCAGGTCATCGACTACAGCGAGTATGCGCATCTGGCGCGGCTGCGTTACGAAGGCGGTTATTCAAGCTATCTTGAAGTACTGAATGCGGAAGACAGATTGTTCAGTTCCGAAATCAATTACTCCCAGGCTCAAGGCGGCGCGCTGATTGCAATCGTCAATCTCTACAAGGCCCTCGGTGGCGGCTGGCAAGTGGCCGCCACGGTGCCGCCGGCGGACAAAGCGCCTGTAGAGCCAAGCCAATAATCCCGCTGAAATAGTCCCTTACAAAGCAAAAACAGCGCAAGCAGAATCTTGTCGGCTGCTTTGCGCTCTAATGCGTTAGAAGCTGGAAAGTTCGCTTTTCGGCACCTGCCACCAATCCGAACAAGAGGCAGGAAGGAGACTCACATGAAACTCAGCAAATCGTTACTCATCGCAGGACTGCTTGGCCTGAGCGGCATCAGCGCAGCCTGGGCCGGCCACACCAGCGTCAGCGTTGGAATCGGCGTCGGCGTTCCCGTCTATGGGCCGCGTTACTATGGGCCGGGCTATGGTTATGGTTACTACGGACCCCGCTATTACGGCCCCCGCTACTATGGACCGGCTTACTACGGCGGCGGGTACTATCCCTACCCCGCACCGGTATACGCCGCACCCGTCGTGGTTCAGCAACCGGTCGTGGTGCAACCGCAGCCGCAGGTCTACGTCGAGCAGCCGCAACAGCAGACGGGAGTCCAGCCACGGGAAAATAGTCCCTACTGGTACTTCTGCGCCGAACGCAATGCCTATTACCCGTATGTGAAAAGCTGTCCGGCCGGCTGGCAGCAAGTCACGCCGACGCCGCAACAAGATAATTAACGATGAGACTATCCCTTCTGGCGGGGCTGTTTGCCTCCGCCCTGCTTGCCGCCTGCGCGACGGCACCCACCGGGCCGCGCATCGCCGCGCTACCGGGCACCGGCAAGAGCTTCGAGCAGTTTCGCTACGACGACAATCAGTGCCGCCAGTTTGCCCAGTCGCGCATCAACCCCAACACGGCCAACAATGCCGGCGTCCGTGACGCCGTGGTCGGCACCGCTATCGGCGCTGCCGCCGGCGCGGCCATCGGTGGCGGTCAGGGCGCTGGTATTGGCGCCGGTACCGGCCTGATTGGCGGCAGCATGGTCGGCGCCAGCGAATCGCAATATGCCGGCTACGGCACACAGCGGGAATACGACAACGCCTACCTGCAATGCATGTACGGCCTCGGCCACAAGGTACCGGTACCTGCCGGTATGCAACAGCAGCAGGCGCCCCAACCGACAACGCCGGCCCCCTACCCTCCGCCCCCGCCGCCCGGCTGGCGCTAGTCGTCCACGGCGCTTCCCAGGTAACGCCCCGGACGCGTCGTCGAATCGGCCTTCGGCGCCAGAGGATTCCAGAACCCGCTGGTGACATTGGGTTTTCTGGCGCGTACGCCGTCATGTCCGTCCGGCTGCTGGTTCACCCACAGCTCCGGATTCAGCTTTGGAAATGCCGCATGCCAGGAAGTTGGCGTGCACAGGTTCCACTGCGCATTAGCGACATAGAACAAAGTGACCTGCGTACGCGAAAGGTAATTGAATGAAGGCTGCTGAATGACCTGCACCTGTCCGCGGCTGATGTAGAACTCGACCAGATGCGAGGGATAGGCCATCACCACGCCGCTATCGAGGAAAGAAACCTCGTCCGGCATCAACACATCGGCGACCGCCGATTCGCTCATGCCGGGTGCAATTGAACTCAGCCCCGTCAAGGTGGTTTCATAGCGTTCGCGGGCGACCACATTGTCGTGCAGCCGGTCCAGTGTCTTGAACAGGCTGATCGGATTGGTGCCCACGCTGGCCAGAATGCGCAGCTGGTCGACGAAGGGGTTGTACTTGACCACCTCCTGCAGGCTCTTGGTGGTCGATTTACCCGAGAACTCGAGCTGCACCGAACTGGCCGGCCGGGCCTGGGTCAGCAGGCTGCCGCCCCAGGCATCCGCCTCGCGCGCCCAGTGGCGATTCATTGCCGTGATATAGCCGCGACAGCTGTAGAACGCCTGCGCATCCCGATGCGAAAGCGTGCCGTACAACTTCTGGTTAACAAACACCAACGCACCGACCTTGGTATCGGTAAACGCGATATAGGAAATCAGCCGACCTTGCGCATCGAGCAGTTCGAAACGCTCCATTGCCGATTCCAGCGGCACACCCGTCAACACCTTGCGCGCATTGCTGGTCTGATCAACGGTCAGGCTCCCGGCATCGAGTCCAATGTCCTGGCTGACCGATTTGAAAGTGCTGGCACAGCCCGTCAGGCCGGCCGACAGGGCACTTGCGAGAACGCCTGCAAACAGGATGGCACGCATGGCAAACCTCGTTGCCGATGCGACAAGTCACCGCCCGCCCTGCCGATTACCCACGCGGGCAATAACCTGACGCGCTAACAAGCCCTACGCTTTCAGGATAGTCCGCCAGGTGCAGATTTGCCTGCTGTCCAAGATTGCAACGACGATGTGGCCGTGCGCAACACGCTGTTGCAAAAGCGTCATCAAAGTTTATTGAACGCCGGGCATCATCACCATCAAACAACACATCCCCATGACAGGAGGACGGAATGAATCAACATGGTCTCAGCCTGACGGCGCTGCACAAGTTTCTGGACACCGCCCGCGCTTATCTCGAACTCGCACGCACCGCGAAACCCGCGAAAGCGCCGCAACTGCCGGAGCGGCGCTCTGCAACACGCCTGCTTGCCAACAAGGTCAGCGGACTTCCCGCGTTTCAAAAAACTGAATGTCGGGAAAACGCTCCTGCGTGAGATTGAGGTTCACGCGGCTCGGCGCCAAATAGACGTAGTCGCCGGCGCCATCCAGGGCGACATTGAGCGGGTTCTTGTCGCCCAGCTTGCGCAGCTCGTCCTCGCTGCCCTTCAGCCAGCGCGCGGTCGCCACGTTGTAGGGCTCGAAAATCGCATCCACACCGTACTCGTGTTCAAGGCGATGCTTGACCACATCGAACTGCAGTGTGCCAACCGCACCCAGTACAAGGTCGTTGGAGCCCAGCGGACGGAACAGCTGGGTCGCGCCTTCCTCCGCCAGCTGCTGCAGGCCTTTCTGCAACTGCTTAAGCTTCAGCGGATTGCGCAGGATGGCACGCTGGAAGTATTCCGGCGCGAACGAGGGAATGCCGGTGAAACGCAGGTCCTCGCCTTCGGTGAAGGTTTCGCCGAGACGGATCGAGCCGTGGTTGGGAATGCCGATGATATCGCCGGCATAGGCTTCGTCGGTGGTGTTGCGGTCGCGTGCCATGAAGGTAATCGCGTTATTCACCGCCAGCAGCTTGCCGCCGGCCACCTGTTTGATCTTCATGCCGCGCTCGAAACGACCCGAGCAGACGCGCAGGAAGGCGATGCGGTCGCGGTGCTTGGGGTCCATATTGGCCTGGATCTTGAAGATGAAGCCGGAGAACTTGCCTTCAGTCGGCTCGACTTCGCGCGACTCGGTCGAGCGATGCTGCGGGCCGGGCGAAAGATCGACAATCGCATCCAGCAGCGACTGCACGCCGAAATTGTTGGCGGCGGAGCCGAAGAATACCGGGCACTGCTTGCCGGCCAGATAGGCCTGCAGATCGAAGGTATGCGAAGCGCCACGTACCAGCTCGACTTCGGCGCGCAGCTCTTCGGCCTGCGTTCCGATCAACTCGTCCAGGCGCGGATTGTTCAGGCCTTCGATGATTTCCGAAGTGCCCTTGTCGGCATGCGGATCGAAGAAGGCGATGGTGTCGTTGTAGAGGTGATAGACGCCGCGGAACATCTTGCCCATGCCGATCGGCCAGGTCATTGGCGCGCACTCGATGTTCAACACCGACTCGATTTCGTCGAGCAGGTCGATCGGATACTTGCCGTCACGGTCGAGCTTGTTGATGAAGGTGACGATAGGCGTGTCGCGCAGACGGCAGACATTGAGCAGCTTGATGGTCTGGGCTTCGACACCATTGACCGAGTCGATCACCATCACGGCGGAGTCCACCGCCGTCAGCGTGCGATAGGTGTCTTCAGAGAAGTCCTCGTGGCCCGGCGTGTCGAGCAAATTGACCATGCATTCGCGGTAGGGGAACTGCATGACCGAGGAGGTCACCGAGATGCCACGCTGCTTTTCCAGCTCCATCCAGTCGGACGTCGCATGGCGCGAAGCCTTGCGCGCGCGCACCTCGCCGGCAACCTGAATGGCGCCGCCGAACCACAGCAGCTTTTCGGTCAGCGTGGTCTTGCCCGCATCGGGGTGGGAGATGATCGCAAAGGTGCGACGGCGCTGGATTTCGTCGGTCAGGGTGCTCACGGCTGGAATTGCACTGGGCAGGCAAAGGCAAAGCCGGCCATTATACCGGCCCTCACGGCCTCACCCAAACCGGCGAAAGCAGTCGTTCAACCCGCCCATTGCGCCATCAGCACGCACAACACCATCGTCAGACAAAAGGCCGTGAAATTTTCCAGAAACGTTCTCATGATGCCCCCAACCTAAAAACCGGGTTGCCAACTCTTCGGCTGACGACCCGTTAATCCCATGGTAGCGAGTCGGGGAAAATTTTGCAGTTTTTTTCATTACACAAATGAAACACAACCGTGCTAGAGCATTTCCGGCCGGAACAGGCGGCGCTTGCTGATCGTCTTGCCGGCCACCATGAAGATGCCATCGCCCGTGTAGTGCAGGGTTTGGGGATATTTGGGGCGATCCGCAACGTGAGCCTGGACGACTTCAAAAATGAAAAAATTGTATTTTCCTATCATGCTGCTGTCGGCCAATTTGCATTCGAAATTGGCATGACATTCGGCAATGCGGGGCGCCTTGACTTGCGCGGAAGCCTCCGCGGTCAGGCCGAACTCCTCGAACTTGTCGACCTCGGCACCGCTGCAGTTGCCAATGCCGACGACGACGTCGGTCAGCGCGGCGGTCGGCACATTGATGACGCACTCGCGGCTCTTGCGGATCATCTCGAAGCTGTAGTTGGCGCTCGAGATAATGCAACCGAACAGCGACGGGGCAAACTCCATGACCGTATGCCAGCCCATGGTCATGATATTGGTCTCGCCTTTCCACGCCGAACTCACCAGCACGATGGGGCCGGGCTCGAGATAGCGGCGCACCTGCCAGACGGGGAAATCCTGCTTCGCGTACTTCTTCATGCCAGCCTCCATGCTGTCATCGCCCAAGACGATGACAGCATAGTCGCGGCCGGGTTCCTATGCCGCCAGCGCACTCCTACGCGACGGCAGCGAGGAAAAGGTCACGGCACCGATGACGAGCACGCCGCCGAGCAGTTGCACATGCGTCGGCGGCTGCCCGCCGAATGCGGCAATCACCATCGAGGCGACAGGCACCAGATTCAGGAAGATTGCCGCACGCGCCGCGCCCAGCACGCTAATGCCGATGTTCCAGAACAGGTAGGCCAGCACGCCGCCACCCACCGACATGGCCAGGAGTGCGCTACCGGCATGGAAACTGGGCATGACGAACGCCTCGCCGGAAATCAGAGCCGCCAGCGTCAGAGCCAGTGCGCCGACGGTCATGATGCCGGCGGTACTGGCAACGCCGCTCGTATCCTTGGGCATCAGCCGCTTCACCAGCACGTTGTAGAAGGCCCAGTTGATGTTGGCGATCATGAGGAACAGGTCGCCGATAGACGCGTGAATATGCGCGCCGGCTCCCAGCACGACGACGCCAACGCCAATGATCCCGATCGGGAACGCCAGCATCTGGCGCAGGCTCGGCTTGTCGCCGAGCATGAGCCAGGCGATCAGGCTGGTCGTGAGCGGATTCAACGCCATGATCAGCGCACCGTTCACCGGCGAGGTGCTGGCCATGCCGAGGAAGAAAAACAGGTTGAAACCGAACACGCCGACCAGACCCAGCGTTACATAGGTCTTGCCATGGCGCAGCGGCACCCGCTCACCGCGGAAATACGTCAGCGCCAGCATGATCAGTGCCGCGATCAGGTAACGGTCCGCCCCGGCGACGAAGGGATGCAGCTCGGCCAGTACCGGTTTGGCGAGATTGAAATTCGCGCCCCACATGATGGCGGTCAACGCGACCAGCAGATAGGTGACTGGCAAGGGCATGGCCGTTTCCTGCTTTCGAAAAACTAATGAGGCATGTCATATTCCACAATGAAAGGGCTAGAATCAAACGAAACTTTCTGAGGCTTCCATTTAGTTTTTCTAATGACCCGTCAGCTCCTGCCATTACGCGCCATGCAGGCCCTTGAGGCTGCCGCGCGGCACCGCTCCTTTGCTCGTGCCGCCGAGGAGTTGCATGTCACACCGGCCGCCATCAGCCAGCAAATCAAGCAACTGGAAGAGCTGTTGGGTTACCCCTTGTTCAAGCGTGAAGGCGGCGGATTGCAGGCGGTGGATGCCGTCCAGTCGGTACTGACGCAACTCGGCAGCGCCTTCGACGGGCTCGAGCGCATCTCGACGCAACTGCGCAGTGCCAGAACGAATCGCCCGCTGGTTGTCTCGCTGCCGCCCACCTTTGCCGCGCGTTGGCTCATTCCACGCCTGGAGCGCTTTCAGACCCGCCACGCCGAAGTCGAGCTGCGTTTGCTCGCCTCGGTGCGCGTCGTCAATTTCGATACGGAAGAAGTAGACATGGCGGTGCGCTACGGACACGGCCGCTACCCCGGCCTGCATGTCGAGCGGCTGCGCGAGGAGAACATGCTCGTCGTCGCCCATCCCCGCGTGGCGGCAGACCTGAAGACGCCGGCGGATTTGCGCAGGGCCACGCTACTGCACTATGCCACCGCCAACGATCCGATTTTCCCCGACTGGGCCACCTGGCTGCGCAGCGCCAACGACAACGTCGATGCGCCCCTGCGCATACGCGAGTTCGGCGACATCAATCTGGTCATCGAAGCCGCCTTGTCCGGGTTGGGGGTCGGCATGATCTGGCAAAGCCTCGTCGAAGAAGACGTCGCTAGCGGCCGCCTGACGGCGCTGTTTGCCGAGCAACCGCTCTCCAACGCCTATCACTTCGTCTGCCCGCACCAGCGGCTGACGCTGCCGGGTGTCGTCGCCTTCCGCGACTGGCTGGTCGAGGAAATCAACACGCAGAGATAGGGAATGCCGATCAGCCGCGCTGTATGGCCCCGAGCACGGCACCAAACGTCACCAGCACCACGCCGCAAATCGCCAGCGCAGTCAGCGACTCACCGAGCATGGGCACCGCCGCAACAGCGGTGATGCCCGGCACCAACGCCAGCATCAAGCTGGCCTTGTGCGGGCCGATGGTGTGATTGGCGTGGTTGTAGAAGATGCCGGCCATCGTCGCCGCGATAATGCCCTGATAGACGCCTTGCAACAGCAATACACCGGTCGACACATCGAACAGGTGCTTGGGTATGAACAGGATGTAGATCGGCAGGTAGAGAATCGCCGACAGCCCCACCATCATCGCTGCCGTATCGATCGGCTTGAGGTGCCAGCGACGCATCAGCAGCCCGGCGACCGCCCACGACACCGCCGCATACAGGAAGCAGAGATCGCCCACCCACTGGCGACTGCCGACATCGAAATGCGTGAAGCTCTGCAGGCCGATCATGACGATGCCGGCCAGCGCAATCACCAGCGCCACGGCCGACAGTCCGCGCGGCCTTTGTCCCAGCGCCAGCCACGCAATCATCGCCGTCGCAAAGGGAATGCCACCATTCACCAGCACCCCGGCATGGGCCGCCGGCGCAAATGAAAAGCCGGTATAGGCCGGCAAGGCATAGCCGATGCTGCCGAAGAAGGCGATGGCCAGATACTGGACCAGACGGCTGCAATCGATGTCGCGCATCACGCGGATAAACAGCGGCGACATCACCACGCCCGCAATGCCGAAACGCAGGGCCGCCAAATCGAAAGGCGTCAGCGCACTCTTGCCGGCAAGGCGCGAGACGATGTTGAAGCCGGACCAGCAACAGACGACGACGAGGGCTGCCAAATAACCGCTTTTAAGTTTCACAGCAAATAAACGCCAGGGATGGCTGGCTGAGTCTTTCCGAAAATCATTGTAGCGATGCTAGCATCTGCATCGTCCTATCAACCACTCAACATGAAACAACCATGGCTTCCACTCTCGTCACTGCCACCATCGGCACCGTTCCCTATACCGTTTCCCTGACCGACGGCACCCACAAGTGGCTCGGCGATGCGACTGCCGAACACGGCGGCGCCTATGCCGGCCCGACCCCGCACAGCATTCTGCTGTCTGCGCTCGGCACCTGTACCGCCGTGACCCTGACCATGTACGCCGGCCGCAAGACCTGGGGGCTGGAAGGCGTGGAAGTGATCCTCGGTTTTGCGAACGAAGCGCCGGGCACGACGACGATTTCGCGCGAGATCAAGGTCAAGGGCAACCTAGATGCGGAGCAGAAGGAACGTCTGCTGCAGATTGCCAATGCCTGCCCCATTCACAAGATTCTGACCGGCGAGATCAAGGTCGAATCGACCCTGGCTGACTGAGCCCAGGCGCCGTTCACGAGGCCGCCTGCGCCAACGCGCCCGCGGCCTCTGTCGTTTCCGCGCTCGACACGCGATTGCGGCCTGCTGCCTTGGCGGCATACATGGCCAGGTCAGCTTCGGCGAGGAGTCGGTCCAGCGTGCACACCTCATCCACGATGGCAACGCTGGAGACACCGATGCTAGCTGTTACGGCAATGCCGTTCACCGTCTTCTCGGCGATTGCCACCCGCAGCCGCTCTGCCAGCCTGAGCGCACCGGCCGGCACGGTTTCGGGCATGAGCACGACGAACTCCTCCCCACCGTATCGCGCAAACAGGTCGCCGCTGCGCAGGCAGCCATCGACCACGCGCTTCACGTAGCACAACACCTCGTCGCCGGCCTGATGCCCGTGGGTGTCGTTGATTTTCTTGAAATGGTCCAGGTCGAAGATGAGCAATGACACACCGCGGCCGTTGCGCTGGCAGCGCCTGAGCTCGCGCTCGGCCAATTCAATGAAAGTGCGCCGATTGTAGGCCTCGGTCAGGGGATCCAGCTTAGCCAGACGCGTGACAGTCTCGCGCTGCCGCCCTTCGATGAGCAGGATGAAGCCGAACATGAAAGTGAAGCGGAAGACGAAGAAGCTCAGGAACATCAGGCTCAGCTCCGTCGTCTTTACTTCGGCCAGGCACTGCGCGGCCCCATCCAGATACACACCCAGCGCACGGGCCACCAGCATGCCCGCGCCGAACACACCGCTCAAGCCCATCAGTCCGCGCAGCGCGGTGCGCTGCCCCTTCTGCCAGAGCACGACGATCGCGGCGAGCAATACCTGGAAAGCGGCGATCAGGTTGCCGCAGATCTGGCGCACCCAGATCGACTCCGGCATGGTCAGGCAGAAAACCACCGTGATTGCCACAGGCCACCACGGCCAGTAATAGCGGCGAGATACGCCGAAATGCAATGTCAGCGCGGTCAGCATCCAGCCATAACTGATACTGAGCAGAGTGAACCCAAGCAGCGGCCGCAGACCGCCGCATTGCGACATCAGCATCCATCCGAACGCCTGCAGGAAAAGACTGGCAATCCAGGCGCGCAACACCGGCGTCAGGCGTCGATGAAACGCCGTCAGCATCAGGCTGCCGACGAGGATGTTGCCGATGATGAAAACGACGATCAGGGTGCGGACGTCGAGCAGGAACATGGTTCAGGCCAGCAGTGTCTGCGCTGTACGCCACGTCACGACGACGCCCACCACGAGCACCAGCGCACCGAAGCTGCACTGCAGCGCCCGCGCGCTCAACCGCTTGACGAGCACGCGGCCGACCAGCATGCCGACCACGGCCGCGAGAACAAAGGGCAAGGCCAGCTCGGTAGGCACCGAGATGCCATGAAAACCCACCAGCAGCAGGCTGCCGGCCGACACCAGGGACATGACAAGCAGCACCGTGGCGACCACCCCCTGCATCGGAATATCGGTCAGGCGCCGCAGCATGGGCACCATGAAGAAAGCGCCGCCGACCCCCAGCAAGCCGGTCAGAAAACCGGTCACTGCACCAATGCCGGCGATGATGCAGGCCGTCATCCAGGTCCAGGCCAGCTTTCCGGTCTGCCAGTCCATGTGGCAGAGCGCGGCATCGTTGCCATCCATGACGGCGGCCCCGCCGCGCAGGCAGCCGCCCATCTGTCGCGTCGCGATATAGAGCAGGATGACGGCAAACATGCCGCTTAATACAACCGGAGAAAACCAGTGTGCCAGGCGAATGCCGACAGAGGAAAAGGGAATCGCAGCCACTGCCATGAGCATGGCCGCCTTGTAGCGCACCAGGCCCTGGCGCAAAGCGCCGACCGCACCGATGGTGGCGCTCAGCATGACCGAGAACATCGCCAGCGGTGCGGCCTGCACAACGTTCCAGTCCATCACCAGCATCAATCCGGGCACGGCCAGCACGCCACCGCCGGCACCCGTCAAGCCCATCAGAATGCCGACGAGCAAGCCTAGCAGGAGCATCTCAATCATTTCTTGCCTTCATTGTTCAGGGCGCCGGTGCAGTCGGTGTCGGCGCAGCCGCCTTGGGCGTTTCTGGTGGCTTGCCTGAATAAGGACCATCAGGACCGAACCACTTGAGGATGTCATCACAAGCCTTCTTCAAATCGCCTTCCGACATTGCCCTGAGCTTGTCGACAGCCCCCTTCGTCGCCCGCTCGACTTTTTCCTCGATGGTGATTTCATCGAGACGTGCCTCGGTCCGCACGAAGGCATCACCGGTGCGCATGATGCTCTCGTTGCGGACTTTCCATTTGCGCAGCAAGGGCGGAAATTTCTCGCGGAAATCCGCAACCTGCGCCAGGCAGATCTGAGCCTTGCTGTGCTCCTCCAGAAACTCCATGTAACGCACCCGGTCCTCCTCAGCCGTGGTGACCGGCGGATACGGCGCAGCGTAGGCGGCAGGCAGGCACGAGCAAAACAGGAAGCCGGACAGCAGGCGGATTTTCATGGGACGGATGCGGAATGAAAGCCCGTATAGCCTACTGGTGCAGGGGCCTCCGGTCAAAGCCGATATAAGCCCCTTATCCATGCCAAACTACGCATATGCAATCGTTCAAATCCATCTGGCATGAGTGGCACCACCTGCTCGTACTCGGCAGTTTCGTTGTCGCTTCCGTGGTCTTTTTCCAGTTCTGGTTCCGCTATCAGGAAAACCAGCCCATCGTGATCGAGTACAGCCGCTATCTCGATTATCTGAGCGGTCGCTCGGGGAAGGCAGGACAATATGCAAGTGAATATTTCCGCACGCACGGACGCGACACCGTTGCCTCCAGGCATTTCGAACATGTCTGCGCGGCCATGACCGGGCTGGCGGTCGAGGACGGTTTCACACTGGCCGACTATCCGGATTTTCCGGCCGAATGGTGTCATCAGCGCTCGGCCTACTTCAGCGAATTCCTGCAGCCGCAATAGCGCGATAATAACGACCACGCAATAATCATCTAATCATCGTAACGCGCCTGCCCCAGCAGCCGCTTGAACCCTTACCGATGGAGTCACCATGACGTTCAGCAAAGATGCATGGGCGAAGAACGCCGCCCGCTATGAAACCATACGCAGCATGCCCTTCAACGAAGCGTTATCCAAGGGCACGCTCAGTCGCGAACGCTTCCAGCACTACATGATCCAGGATGCACACTACCTGATCGCCTTTGGCCGCGCGCTGGCAGTTGCCGCCGCCAAGGCCGACGACGCCGACGGTCTGGTGCAGTTTTCGCACGCCGCCGAAGTCGCCGTCATTGTCGAGCGCAGCCTGCACAGCGACTTCATGCAGCAGTTCGGCGTTTCGCCCGAAGCTTTCGCCGCCACGCCGCTGTCGCCGGCTTGCGACCACTACACCAGCTACCTGATCGCCACCGCCTGGAGTGCATCGTATCCGGTGGCACTGGCAGCACTGCTGCCCTGCTTCTGGATCTACGCCGAGATCGGCAAGGATATCCATGCTCGCGCAGCCTCGCCCAACCCCTATCAGGCCTGGATCGACACCTATGCCGGCGAGGACTTCCACGCCGCCGTGCGCGGCGTGATCACCACCGTGGACAAGGTTGCGGAAACCGCCAGCACACGCGAGCTGGCCGAGATGCACAAGGCTTTCACCCGTGCCACGCAGTTGGAATGGATATTCTGGGATTCGGCCTGGCGTCTGGAGCAGTGGCCGCTATAGAAATGTCAGGCCAGCCGCAATACAACTACATGCGATTGGCCGCCAGCATCTGCTCCAGCCTGTCGGCATCAAAACCCATCATCGACTGGTCACCCACAAAGATGTAGGGCACACCACGACCGCCGCGCGCATAGAACTCGCGCAGATAGTCCTCGTTCTGCTCGACATCCTTTTCCGCATAGGTAATGCCACGCTTGTTCATGTAAGCCTTGGCCATGTGGCACACACCGCAGTCACTGGTGGTGAACATCTCGACATCGGCTTCCGCGACGGTCAGTACACGTCCACTCTTCTGTTTTGAAGCGCCGCTGCCGGCACTCGACATCAGGTAGTGCTGCACCGCGGTTTCAGCTTGACTCATCACCAGTGCAATGGAAACGCCGCAAGCCACCAGCATGCCCAGCGCGGCAGGAATACCGACGATTCGATCAGGCGACCCATGATTGTTGTCGCCCCTGGTGCCGGGCATAAAGCCGAGAATCAAACCAAACACAAAACTCACGTAGGGCACGCACATGATCAGCGTGAACCAGCCGCTCCAGTTGATGTCGTGACAACGCAAAGCAGTCAGTCGCAGGGCCATGAAAAGCGTCATCAGCCCACCAATCAGCCCAATTGCCCAGACCCCGGATTTCAGGGCAAGCCAGAGGCTGAATGCCGCAATCGCCAATACCGGAAAACCACCGATCCAGTAATTGACCCGACCTATCCGCCCGGAAAAACCAAAGCCGAAGATACCGACCTCATCAGCGTTAACGACGCGGGCGCGTGAGCCCTGGCCGCGTTCGATCTTCGCCACTTCAAGCGCCAGCATGCGTTCTGCGCGGGCTTCCTCCTCCGCCTGCTGCTTTCCAGCACAGTGGGATCCGAAGCTTGGAATTCACGTGACTTGAAGTCGCGGCC
>JADMIO010690299.1_pt1 | contig 41217 bp, 36 predicted proteins | sample 8958161 | NCBI WGS metagenome assembly JADMIO01 (sample SAMN16585339, study PRJNA669376) | soil metagenome | isolation source: Crop rotation soil | place: USA: Cullars Rotation, Alabama | collected 2011
GGCCGCGACTTCAAGTCACGTGAATTCCAAGCTTCGGATCCCACTGTGCTGGAAATTCAATCATTGCGCACTCACCGCTTACTTGATAGGCAGCGATGGGAACTGAACTTTCTCTTTTAAAATCGGCGATGATATCAAGATACCAAGACGCGGGCTTTACCATCACAATATCGGCACCTTCTTCGATATCGAGTGCGAGTTCTCGAAGCGCTTCACGTCGATTGGCGGGATCCATTTGATAGGTTTTTTTATCACCCTTCACTTTAGCGCCAAGAGTCTCTCGAAAGGGTCCATATAAACAGGATGCATATTTTGCGGTATAAGCGAGGATCGTGGTTTTTTGAAAACCTTTTTCATCCAAATTCTTTCGAATAAATCCCACTCGACCGTCCATCATATCGGAAGGAGCAACAATTTGTGCGCCTGCTCTTGCATGGAGTGCTGACATCTCGGCTAAAATTTCGTTTGTGGCATCATTTAAAATTTCATCGTTCTCAAAAAGGCCATCATGACCATGATCGGTATAGGGATCGAGAGCAATATCAGTGGCAACCATTAGATTGGGGAACTTCTCCCGAATCTCTTTGATCGCTTTCATAAGAGCCGAATGCGGATTTAATGCTTCGGAGCCTTTCGAATCTTTTTTATCCGACACGCCAAATAAGAGTACGGAATGAAGAGGAAGACTTTTAATCTCTTCCAAATATTTCAACAGTCTATCCACAGAGAATGTAATGGAGGATTCGAGATTCTTATTGGGCTTAAAGATATCTTTTCCCTCGGCTACAAAAAGAGGAAGGCAGAGTTTTTGAGGTTGAATATTCGTCTCGCGTACGATTTTGCGTATCGAGCTAGAGTTTCGCAGTCGGCGTGGACGTTTATTCGAACTCACGGCTTATTTTACCACAAAATTATAGAGCTTTTTGGGGACGAAGATCTCTTTCAAAATTTGACCCTGAAGATGGGGAGCAACCTTGGGATTCCCTGTGGCAAGAGCTCGAATGGCCTCTTTATTCGCATCAGGAGAAGCCGTCACCGTACCTCGAAGCTTGCCGTTCACTTGAATCGCAAATTCGATTTCGCTCTGCACAAGATATTGAGCGTCAGCTTTGGGCCAAGTCGCTTCTAAGATCGATGGTTTGTGTCCAAAAATTTCCCAGATTTCTTCTGCAATATGAGGAGCAAAAGGGGAAAGTAAAATGAGAAATTTCTCAGCAACTTCTTTAGAAATATCGTTCAACTCAATCAAATGATTGTGACAGATCATCAGTTGAGAAATGGCCGTATTCATTCTGAGATTTTCGATATCTTCAGAAACTTTCTTGATGGTCGGATGAAGAATTCGAAGTTCAACATCTGTTGGAGCTCGATCAGCGAGTTTGGATTCGTGAACGAAACTTCTCCAAATGCGGTTTAGAAAACGAAAGACTCCATCGATATTGCTCGTCGACCAAGGTTTTACTTTTTCAAGAGGTCCAAGAAACATTTCGTACATTCGAAAGGCATCGGCTCCATAATTGGTAACGATATCGTCTGGATTCACAACATTGCCACGCGACTTACTCATTTTTTCGCCGTCTTCACCCAAAATCAGTCCGGGATTGACGAGTCTCGCGAAGGGCTCTTTCGTGCTCACATATCCAAGGTCGTAGAGGACCTTATGCCAAAAGCGTGCGTACAAAAGATGAAGTACCGCATGTTCGACTCCACCTACATAAAGATCCACCGGCATAAAGAATTTCTCAACGTCTTTTCCCCAGGCAGCTTGATCATTGGTGGGGTCGAGATATCGAAGATAATACCAACAAGATCCAGCCCATTGAGGCATAGTATTGGTTTCGCGCTTAGCTTTTTTTCCTGTCTTTGGGTCGACCACATTCACCCAATCCTCAATAGTTGAAAGGGGACTTTCTCCTGTGCCACTCGGCTCATATTTTTCTACAGCGGGAAGAAGAACTGGAAGTTCATCTTCGTCGAGAACTCGGTAGCTTCCATCTTCATAGTGCAGAATGGGAAAGGGCTCGCCCCAATATCTTTGTCGACTGAAAATCCAATCTCTTAATTTATAAGTGATCGTAGCCTCGCCATGACCTATCTTTTTCAACTCATCACAGATTTTCTTTTTAGCCGCATCATTGGTGAGTCCATTGATGAAATCAGAATGAATATGTTTCGCGTCTCCCGTGAATGGAAGTTCTTCAGCTTCAAGAACAGGCACAATTGGCAAATCAAATTTTTTCGCGAATTCATAGTCTCTCTCATCGTGGGCGGGAACAGACATCAAAGCCCCCGTGCCGTAATGTCCAAGCACATAGTCGGCAATCCAAATGGGAATTTCTTTCTTGGTAAAGGGATGAATGGCGACACTTCCAAGTGCTACACCGCTTTTGTCTTTTGCAAGATCTGTTCGATCAAGATCAGATTTTGAGGCGGTTTTTTCTTTGTATGAATTGACCTTCGCCATATTTTCTTGAGAGGTGAGTTTAGTCACCAACGAATGTTCTGGAGCAAGCACGATAAAAGTGGCTCCAAATAAAGTGTCGGGCCGTGTAGTGAAAACTTTTATTTTTTCGCCGGGAAATCCTTTGATATCGAAATCGATATAGGCCCCTTCAGATCGGCCGATCCAATTGCGTTGCATCTCTTTAATATTTTCTGGCCACTCGAGTGAATCAAGATCTTCAATCAGGCGATCGGCATACGCGGTGATTTTTAACATCCACTGTCGCATTTCTTTTCGAACGACAGGATGTCCGCCAATTTCAGATTTTCCGTCGACGATTTCTTCATTAGCTAAAACCGCTTTGAGCTCTGGGCACCAGTTCACGGGTGTCATGGCTTGATAAGCTAAACCCTTTTTGTGAAGCTGCACAAAAATCCATTGCGTCCATCGGTAGTATTTTGGATCGGTGGTATCGACTTCACGATCCCAGTCATAGGCAAATCCCAGTCGTTTCAATTGCCCTCGAAAAGTTTCAATATTTTTTTCCGTCGTAATTTTGGGATGAGTTCCCGTTTTGATCGCATAATTTTCTGCCGGTAAACCAAAAGCATCGAAACCCATAGGATGCAGAACATTGAAGCCATTCATTCGCTTGTAGCGAGCAACGATATCGGTGGCGGTATATCCCTCGGGGTGTCCAACATGAAGTCCCGCGCCAGAAGGATAGGGGAACATATCTAAGACATAGAATTTGGGGCGATTTGATTTTTCAAAAACAGTCTTAAAGGTTTTTGCCGAATCCCAATATTTTTGCCACTTGGGCTCGATACTTGCGGGGTTGTAATGCATCACTAATTTCTACACTTTTCTCATAGACCGTTCAATGCTTTGGCCGTATCGATTTCGAATGTCTAAACAAGAAACCATATTCGAAAAGATCGCCAAGGGTGAGATTCCATCTTTTAAGGTGTGGGAAGACGAGGAATTTCTAGCATTTCTTGATATCCGCCCCGTAGCTCCAGGCCATACGCTCTTGATCCCCAAAATTGCAGTCGATCCGATATTCGAACTAGACGATCAAAAGTTTCTGAGAATGTTTTCTGCCGCCAAAAAAATCAGTGCAAAACTCAAAACAAAGCTGTCTTGTGCTCGAGTTTGTATGGCGGTCGTTGGCTATGAAGTGCCTCATGCGCATATTCACCTTATTCCCACCAATTCAATCAAAGACTTTCCATGGCCAGGGGGCGAGCCTGCTAAGCCCGAAGATTTGAAAAAAATACTCGAGAAATTAACTTAAGGTTGGCCGGCGAAATCTTTTAATTGCTGATCCAGACGGCTCAACATTGTGCTGACAGAAAAGAATTTCGAAAATACGGACCATCGACCATAAGACAAAATTTCGAGAGGGGAGTCGGCGTCCATTTCCCACTCCAGTCCTTCGGATGTGGCCTTCATATTGTTGAGAATGGATGAGTTTAGTGGCCTATCATCGGCCACCAAACCTTGACCTGGAGTCATTCCGGCAAAAGGATCGGTACCGAAGTTTCCGAAGAAATATATTCCACCATAAGAGGTGGATGTTGGACCAAGGACCACTAAGCTCGCAATCACATCGCCATTCGCAGCTCTAAAATTTTGTTCGGCTATGAAATTGGCAGGAAGATTCCCAAATTGACTGCTGAGAATGGAACCCCCAGCAATATAGTCGCGTTGATATTGATAAATAAGAGAAACGCTTACGCCCTCACCATGTTGAGGCCAATTATTGACAGAAGAGTAAGGTACAGAATCCGGGAGTTTCGTTCCATTGTGAAGGCTGGCAAGGTTTTGAATAGGCCAAGGTTCGGAGAGCGCATCTCTATTGGCAAATAAATTGGAGCCGAGCTCATTTGTTTTTTGAGCATCATCCCATTTCAGAAAAATATTTCCGAGACGATCGAATTTATATCGATGCTCTTGTTTGATTTGATAATCGGGATTCATGAGAAATGAAACTTGAATGATTTGCTGAGCAAACAGAGCTTTGAATTTTACTTTTTCAGCAATGAAAGCATCTTTTCCGCCGCACGCACTCAGCGTAAAACTGCAAACTAAAAGACCATATCCAATCAGTGATCTCACCTTGCCCCCAGTTTTATGAATATATCTTAACGTTTTTTGCGGAAGAAATCTTGAAGCAAAGTGCGTGACGCTTGGCTTAACTGATTTTTAATATCGTCGATCATCCGCACTTGGAGCGCGGGATAGGCTTTTCCTTTTAATCCGAATGCTGGCGACTCTATTAGATAGTGAATCGACTCAATGCGACTTAGGCTAGCGGCATAACGACACATCAAGCAGGGCTCAAGACTCACATAGATCGAGCAACCGAGTAGGTATTTTGTTTTTAATTTTCGCGTGGCCTTATTGATACAGAGAATTTCGGCGTGAGCGGAGAAGCTTTGTTTTTTTTCGGTTTGATTGAAAGCCTTGGCGATAATCTTTCCGTCTTTCACGAGAACGGCACCGATAGGAACTTCATTTCTGTCTGCTGCTTTTTTTGCTTCTAGAAGGGCGACTTTAAAAAATGCTTCAGACGCAGAATTTTGTTTAGTCTTGAGTTTCAAGGTTCACCTGGCTCCAATCGATCGCAGGCTTTCCCAGTTTTTGCAGAATTTGATTGGCTTGAGAAAAATGCTTACATCCAAAAAATCCCTTATAGGCCGAGAGCGGCGATGGATGAGCTGCTTTGAGGACAAAATGCTTTTTCGTGTCGATGAGATTTTGTTTGGAGTGAGCAGCTGATCCCCAGAGAATAAAAACCATCGGATCTTCGCGCTGACTGAGAAGGCCAATGATTTTATCTGTAAAGACTTCCCAGCCCTTGTCGCGATGAGAAAAGGCTTGAGAATGTCGAACGGTAAGAACGGTATTGAGAAGTAAAACGCCTTGAGAAGCCCAACCGGTAAGTTCTGAATCTCCAGGATTCACCTTAGACCCCGTATCCGCCTCGATCTCTTTAAATATATTCATGAGACTAGGAGGTTTAGGTTTGAGTTCATTGGGAACAGCAAAGCAGAGTCCGATGGCCTGGCCAGCGCCATGATAAGGGTCTTGTCCCAAAATCACCACGCGGACTTTGGGATAGTCAACCATCTGAAGCGCTCGCATAATTCGATCGCGACGGGGATATATCGGAGTTTTTTTCTGATACTCGGCCTTCAAAAATTGGATCAGTTTTTTGAAATAAGGTTCTTCGGCTTCTCGCTTTAACAGCTCGCGCCAACCTTCAGGTAGATTGTCTGGAAATCGTGTGGACGGAGTAGATTTGGAGCTGGGCGGGATCGAACCGGTTCCCGAGGAATTACCGACGGAACTTTGTTTGGAACTGGATTTGGAGCTGACCGGGATCGAACCGGTGACCTCGTCATTGCGAACGACGCGCTCTCCCAACTGAGCTACAGCCCCTTGATGAGGTTGGCTTTTGACCATTCGGTTTTCCAAGCTATATCAAGCTCGACCGTGCGTAAAGCTAGAACGAAGCAATGTGACAACACGCCGGGATCATGACGCCTTTTCGAATTTACGCGAAAATAGAACAGGGGGAGAGATGGTTCACTATTTTCGCCATTCGGCGAGGGCCGCTGCATTTTCGCTGTTTGTTCTCCAGACCGCCTCTGCACAAAACCAAGAAGTAAAAAGAGAAGGTAAGAAAGCCTGGACCTTTTTGTTTTATATCAATGCCGACAATAATCTTGAGACTTCTGGCTATAACGATATTCGCGAAATGGAAAAAATCGGATCCTCGCGTGATGTAAATCTCGTTGTTCAATTTGATGGCATTAATCCGATCGGCACAAGAAGGTTTCTCGTCGAGAAAAATACTAAACCTTATAGAACCAAAAATGATTGCGAAGAAAGTAATCCCTATATTTTTCCATGGGGAACAGATGCCGCACCGATGGACTGTGATCACAACCCTCGTCATACATTTCATTCCAAGGTCTTGGAAGATTTACCTGAACAAGATATGGGTGACCCCAAAACTTTTATCGATTTCGTAGAATGGGGAATGAAAAATTATCCTGCCGAGAATTATATGGTTTTGCTTTGGAACCATGGCTCTGGATGGGACATAGAGCGAACTGGAAATCAAAAAGGTTTACTCTTTGATGATACTTCGGGACATAGCCTTCGAACAAATCAAGTTCGAGATGCTCTTCGCACGATAAAACAAGATACTCAAAACCGAATTTCCATTCTCGCCTTCGATGCTTGTTTAATGGCGATGTATGAAGTCGCGACTTCGCTGCAGGATGATGTGGATTATTTGGTGGCTTCGGAAGAAACGATTCCGTCGGGTGGATTTGCTTATGATGACTTTCTTCAGGCGCTTTACGAAAGGCATTTAAAAGATTCTAAAGCAGTACTCTCCGATTTAATTTCTTCTTACCAAAAATCCTACTCAGGGGGCTCACAAGGATTTCAGGCCGTTACATTATCTGTCATTGATCTTTCAAAACTGAATGCGGTCACTGAAAAACTCAATGAGTGGGTGAAAAAAATTCAATCTGCCTCAGATGTGAATTATCCAAGCCGAATAAGAGCGGCCATAGATAAAACTTTGGCCTATGGTGAGAATGATTACAAAGACTTGGGTCATTATCTCTATCAAGTTATGGCTGAATTATTCCCTGATGCGCCTCTGAATAGCGATGAAGAGCCCTCTTATATATATACGGCAGCCGAGAAAGAAATTCAGACGGCCACCGATGAAATTCATGCCGCCATCGCTGATGCCGTCATTATGAAGTTCAACAGTACTCGGTATCAAAGCGGAACCGGACTCTCGATTTATTTACCCTCCGCGAACGGAATGTATAATTCGTGGACTGTACCAGCTTCAAAAAGAAGACAAGCTTATCTCGAACTCGATTGGGCAAAAAAAGGCGGCTGGCCCAAGTTTCTCGACTATGCCTATAGCAGATAGTTTTCTAGAATCGAAGTAAGGTCAAAACGAGTTGTGCCTGCAAATTGGCCTGACCCAGAATGCTTATTCCTGCCTGTTGTAGAATTTGCGTTCGAACAAGTTCCGCAGTTTCTACAGCGTAATCAACATCTAAGATTTGGCTTTTTGCTAACGCGAGACTTTCGGCTGTAATGCGAGTGGAATTAAATGCAAATTCCATTCGATTTTGCGTCGCCCCAATCGATTGTCTCGAAGAAATGAGAGCTTCCATTCCTCTATCGAGAATATCAAGAATGTTTTGCGCACTTTCTTGAGTAGAAATATCCATACTTGAAAGTGCTGACACCTCTTTGGTATTTTGCAGAAGAACCGACATATGACTTTGTTGTCCCGTATAGTAATAAGTTCCGGTCGCCGCATCCGTAAAACCATCCCCATTGAAATCAGCCGTCACAACTCCATTTGTATAAGGAGATGCCGTTAAATTAACAGCCCAGCTCGAGCTCTGCGTAAAACTTCCATCGCCTTTTCCGAGATATAAATAAATATTTCCGCTATCGGCGCCTAGAGCGTCGAGATTGCCGTCTTGGTTGAAGTCATGGAGTACACTCGGGCGAGGTATGTTTCCGATATAGGTCGACGTACCATCTCCATTTCCGAGATTGATCGCACCATCTTTGATCATATCAAGATTGCCATCATTATTGACATCACCAACGACAGGCGAGACTCCTCCGCCGTTGATATCTGTGAGAGTAAAAGTCCGATCTCCGTTATTGGTATGTATTCTTCCAACATTTCCCAAAAAGGTTTCAGTGATCACATCAAGAAGACCATCGTTATTCATATCCGCGAATATGGGGCGCCCTTGGCCGACGGCTAATCTTGCACCGAATGTAAAAGTTCCATCGCCATTTCCCCATGCAACGGAATTGTCAGCCGTTCCCATATTCGTCACAACAAAATCGAGATTTCCGTCTTTGTCGAGATCTCCCACGGTTGGCGCAGAGAAATATCCAGGATTTGTTCCTGCCCCATCACTGATGGTTTGCGCAGGATTAAATGTGCCATCGCCTTTTCCGAGATAAATTCCGATCGATTGATTCGTATCAGGCACAAGCATATCAAGTTTTCCATCTTTGTTCACATCGGCGAGCGCTGGCTTACTAGCGCCCGCTACAGAGATAGTTGTACTTTGGTTGAAGCTTCCATCACCGTTTCCAAGCCATATGGATAAAATACCAGAGTAGTAATTTTGTTGTACGACATCTATATTTCCATCGGCGTTCAAATCTCCAAGTGCCATTCCCAAAAATAAACCATTGTCTCCACCGCTTCCGCACACAAGAGTTTGAGCATTTGTAAATGTACCATCGCCGTTATTAAGTCTTATATAAATTCGATCGGTCGTTCGATCACCTGCAAGTAGATCGGGTAGTCCATCGTTATTCACGTCAGCCGTTTCAAGAGACTCCTGATTGAATCCTCCGGTATTCGCGAGCTGTATGGGGGAGCCCAAAGTTCCTGCGCCGATTGTCTTCGTAAAAATTGTCTCAGGTCTCAAGTCGGGTAAAGATAATGCGATGGTCTCATCTGCCTTTGTTCCAACCAAGACGCTCTTCGTTTTAAATGTGCCGTCCAAAAGTTTGAGATCATTAAAATTGGTTTGATCGGTGATTCGAGAGAACTCTTTGAGAAGTTGTTGGAGTTCTGAATTTAGGTAAGAACGATCTTGATGCGAGAGCGTTCCATTCGCAGCTTGAATCGCGAGTTCTCGCATTCTCTGTACGATTTCAATTTGAGTGGCGATTGAACCTTCTGCCGTTGTGAGCATTCCCCTGGTGTCATTGATATTCTGAGCAGCTCTTCCAAGACCGCGAACCTGCGATTCAAGAGAAGTCGCAATAGCAAGACCAGCAGCATCATCTCTAGCGCTATTAATACGCTTGCCCGATGACAAACGCTCGAGCGAACGCGCGAGCGCCTTCGTCGTTCTCTCAAGAGAACGCTGGGCTTGGAGGCTAAAAATATTGGTGTTGATACGCATATTTATTTTGCTTCTACCTCACCGATTTGGTTCCTTTGCTCAATTGGCCCTTCCCACCTCTTTGGAAGCAGCGCGTTAATATTTTTACAAGTCCGTCTCACTAATAGATTTTTCGACTTTAACCCTCTTGATGCTCTGCGCATTTATCTTTTTGGCTTGCTAAGTTTCTTCATGGGTTGGATTTTTTTTGGAAGATTGTATCTGCGTCTGCGCTCGGCGTCATAAAAGGGGCATGATTCTGCGATCGATATTTACACTATTTAAATGCCAGAAATTTTAGAGTGACTATCGAGGTCGAGAAACTTCGTCTAAAGCTGACTTCGCTCGAGAATTTAAGCCATCAGCTGTCAGCACGTCTTGTAAGATAGATTTTGCCCGATCTGTACGGCCGTCGAAATGAAGAGTCATAGCAAGGTCGATCCGAGCGTCGGTAAAATGTGGATATAATTTCAAAGTATTTTCAAAGCAATGCGTTGCTTCTGAAAATTTTCCTAAATGAGCAAAGGCTAAACCCAAATTCCGAAATGCCAAAAAGGATTGTGGATGTTTTTTCAGTAGTTCTACAAAAATTTGTACGGCAGTTTTCCATCGTCCCTGGCGCATCTGAATCACGCCCAAATTCAAATAGGCATCGTGATAGTTTGAATCAATCTGAAGGCATTCATTTAAAACCCGCTCTCCATCTTGAAAGCATTTCGTTTCCATATAGGCAAAACCGAGATTGCTTAGAATGAGCGGATCGCGTTTTTTGAGGCTATTAGCTTTCTCGAGGTTTGGGACGGCGGCTTCGTATTTACCAGCGGTGAGAAATTGAGTGCCGAGCTCGAAATAACTTTTCCAATCTTGAGGATTCTCGGAAAGTTTCTGTTCGCCTTGTTTTTGGTAGAATTCATTTTTTCCTCGATCAGCGCACACCTCTTCGCTAGAGCCATAGTGATGAAAGGGAATTTCGCTATCGACGACTTTTCCTTTGATCGTAGGCTCTACCAGCTCATGCACCGATCCCACAAATTGCACGCTTGAAGATCTGCGAAACAATCTAATTTTTTTGCTTTCAAAATATCCGGGGAAATTTTTCTCCAACGCCAGATATTCGCCCTTGCAGGGTTTGAATCCGCTCACGGTCGAATTGTGGACATAATTGCGAGTTTTAAAAGAATAGGCCGCAACTTGAATTTTTTGCACCATGGACTGCATCTGACTAAATTCTCGCTGAGCCAATCTCTCGTCTGGGTCGATGATTAAAATCCAAGGTTGTGTGGCCTTGGACAAACTGAAATTTCTCGCTTTGGCAAAATTATTTTCCCATTTGAAGTGATAAACGATAGCGCCGCAGGCTTTAGCAATGCTCACGGTATTGTCAGTAGAACCCGTATCAACCACGATGATTTCGGAAACCAAGGGTTTTAACGACTGAAAAGTTTCTGCCAAAAACTTTTCTTCATTCTTGGTTATCAAGCAAGCTGAAATCAAATGACATCTCCAAATTCAATTTTATCAGAAAAAAAATGATGAATTGGAGCTCTGCAGCAAAATCTTTGGAGCTCTGCAGCAATAATTATTTGGTAACTTCACGTTCGGCCGGTGTGGATGCGTTTTTATAAACGTCGGCGACTTGGCCCTTGCAGTCTTTTTCAGTTTTACTTTTTAGTCCAAGCTTCAGAATTTTTTGGGGTCCGGTAGGATTTTGCAATTCTAGATGGACTCTTGCAGCAGAAGAAAGCTGGGCGAGCACTGCATCTTTTCCAGGCCCATCTTCTGTGGCCCATCGATATAAATTTCGTTCGTATATCAGATCCGATTTTATGTAAGGAAAGCGGTCGTATTGCAGAACGAACTCATCGATTGCCCGAATGGGATTTAAACTCATCAGAGTTTTGTAGAATAAAATGTTTTCCTGCTCATTTCGATTTTTCACTTTAAGTTCAGTCACTAAAGCTTCTGGATTAAATTCGTTTGGAAAAATTTCTCTAAGTTTCAGTTTAGTTTTTTCTGGTAAATACTGACGAGCTTCGGCACTGAGTTTTTTAGCTACCCCGACGGCATCTTTTTGATTATTTGAAAAATGAGCAAGACGACGTTCGAGACTTCCCTCTTCAGCTGTTCTTTTTGGCGTAGCTTTATGAGCGATGATCCACTCATCCAAAACCTTAAAAGGCTCAGTATTCATTCGAAGATTATCCAATGTGGCTTGTTCGTCAGTTGATAGTGGATCTGTCTTCGATTTGAGCTCTGTCTGAATCGATGAGGGGTCAGCCTCTGCTTTTAACAATAAATTTTCCTGAAGATCTGCAGGCATTTGCTTCAGAACTGCTGCACGCCCGCCTTGCTCCTCTACCCATTGATACATATACAGGGCTTCAGTAAGCTCATTTCCATTGTTGCGAGGAAACTTAGAATTCGCCCGTAAATATTCTTCCACTAATTTTTCAGGTTCAACCTGCATTCTTGCCGTAAACAGCCATTTTCTTTCGATAGTGCTCAAACTCTCTCTTTTCTTCATGCGAGCAACAAAGGCTAAAGGATTAAATTGATGTTCTAGTTCCGGCATCGCCTGAATATAGTCAGGTGCATTGTTGTAAATATTCTGGTGGTTCTTCATTCTATTCATAGCCCAATTGGCTAAACTAACTTCCAATGGGTCTTTTGAGCGCGAGTTGAGAAGAGATTTATTCTGTAGAACCTTTTCGTAATAGAGAGGCCAGCTTTCTTGCGAGCCACGGAATAATAAGATCTCTGGAAGCTCTTTATTAGTAGCTGCAAGTTTAGGAAATATTTCAGGCTGCCCTCCTTGATTTGCGACCCATTCTTGAAGTTTTCCCTCATAGAGTTCCGATCCACTAGAGGAAGGCCATCTCTTATAAGTCGCAATCCAGAAATTTAAAAACTCCAAAGTATCGTGCTGATACCATGCTTGATAAAGAAGATTTTGCTCAAACTTGGTGAGGTTTGTCTTATCACGGAGTTCATCGACAATTCCTTTAGGGTCCATTCTCAGTCGTAAATTGTTATCGGATAGAAATTCTTCGGGAAGCATTCGAAATAAAGCGCGAGCAGGTCCGTATCTGCGAGCTTTTAAAGCCATCGAGGTTTCTTCAGGAGTTGAATCGGCCTTTCTGATCGGATAAGGATGATGAGCTAGCCAAGGTGCAAGATTATCTTTGACGAAGACTTTTCGTTGTAACTCTAGTTCTCGAACATCGGCTACTCTTCTTGGAATTTCTTTTTCTATTTCACCCTTGGAAGTTCGCAACTGGTAACTGAACCATTGAGCCAGTCTTCTTTCAAATTCATCGTGGGTCTTCAAATTCGGAATCATGAGGTTCGTAGTCGTCCAGTCGATATAAGTTCTGAGTGGATCGCCACCATATTTTATCCAGGGCATTTCTTTGACGTCTGGATCAAGAGTCTCGTAAACTTTCGGCTGATTACCATTTTGTCCCACAGCTCGTCCTAGAGTAATTTCCTCTGGGTCACTTGTGCCAACAGCCTTTGGCCAATGACCATTTCCCTTTGTACGTATCCATTCAGAAGTGTAGGCGCCAAATTCAGTTTTGATCCGAGCCCAAGTGAGTAATTTTTGCATTTCAGGATCTAAATCTTTTCTACCTTTGAATTCCGCTACGAATCTTGCGGTATCTCCATACGCTCGAACTTTTGGAATGGCCTGCACATCTTCGGGCGCCATCGCATAAAGAGTTTCATGAGTCGGCGCTGTAGGAGCGTACTTTTTGAAAATCTTGAAAGCTTGTTCTTCACCCGCTCGCTCCGCTTTATAATATGGAAATTCTTGAAACTTTCTCATCCAATCAAAGAGAATTTTTAGTTCAGCGTTTTTGGCTTTTTCACCGCTCACTTCTTCATAGAGGTCAGGAGATAAATATTCCTTAACCGCTTCAAGTCCCCCATGCTCTCGAAATCTTCCATAAAGTCTTCTTTCCTCGACGCTATTTCCTGCTTGCGGAGTTCTTCGATTCGTTTTGATAAACTCCACAATTATTTTTAAATTTTCTTCTTTGGATCTTCGTATATATGGAGCTTTTTCTTCGCCTTCCCCTTTCGTAACGATGTTAGCAGCCTTAGGTACTGTTACAGTTTCATCTCTCAGCGCAGGTTTCTCAACGCCCACGGAAATTTCTTCGAGAGCTTGATTAGCTTTTTTCGAGAGGCCATCGCGAACTTTTTTGATTTTAGCTTCGATATCAGCTTTTGAATGAGTGTCATAGAGTATCTTAAGGTAGTCTCCGATATTTTTTTGAATGACATCGGCGAGGATGGGAATCCTGTGAGGGTTTTCATTGGATCCTTCGGGTCCAGAGGGCGTCGTTTCTTCTTCGCCAAGTTTTTTAGGAAGTGCTACGAAACTCAGTTTTGGAATCTCTCCAGGAGTAATGGAGCTAATGGGATGTTCAACACCGTTGATGGAGTAAAAAATCTTACTGAAGACTTTGCTGCCCACGACAATTCCTGATTCATTTAAGAATTCAAGTTTGTCGAAAAGCTTATTTGCATTTGGGCCAGATTCTCTTCCAAATCTTGAATCTAAAATCCGAATGATCACGAGTCTGTCGCCGTCGACTTTGTAAATAATTCCTTGAAGACCCGTATGCCATTCGGCAGGTCCTGCAAATTTATTCAACTCAAAAGCATTCATATATTTGAGCTCACTAGAACGATCAGCTTTGACATCGTAAAGCTGTCGAAGCCTTGAGCCCCCAATGATTTGACCCATCTGAGTGGTGAGTTGCGCTTGTAGTTCTCGAATGCTTCGATTTCTTTGAGCGTCGCTCAGCTCCTCCGCCTTCAGATTTTTGAGCTGCTCTTCAAGTGAGGATAAAAAGAAAACCACCTGTTGTTCACCCCAGCCATTGAAAATGCGCTTACCCGCAGCCTCTTTAGTTCCATTGGCGGTGAACACATTATACAAATCGGGAAAATGAGATTTCACATACGCACCATCGCGTGTCTCATCGGGGAAGGGCTTGGGCTCACGGGCTGGTGAGTCGGCAAAAGTCAGGTCTGCGGTAGAACCCGCGCAGGCGAGCGCTAAAACGAGTAAACCCGGTTTAAAGAAGCTTTGCCAAATTTGAATGACACGACCCACGTGCCTAGACATTGCAAGTCTGAGGCCGACCTCAGTAGGGCAAAAATGCCTCAACCTCGCAAAATAGTTCACGATTTGTGAAGAACTTTGGGCAAAAAAAACCCTCGGAAGGAATCTTCCGAGGGCTAAATTTCTGGGCGGTCTGGGGGAGGGGATAAAGGGTTTTTAAGGGTTTGACCGCCTCAGAAACGAACTTATGTGAAAGCCAATATAAGCAAGAAGCATGCCAAGTCAAAAAAAATCTTTAAAACCTTATTAAAACAAGAGCTTAGACGGTTTCACCAAATGGTGGCATCGGGCTAACCCTTGGATTTTATGTAATATTTACATTTTTTACAGGCTCAAAAACTAGAAATCCAACATTCATGAATAATTTCAAATACTTAAATGGTGGCTCGCTCCGGTAATATTTACACGAAAGAGGTGTTAAATCTTACCTTCTTCGCGGTGCCCCATAAGGCGTGTAGGAGCTAAATTAGAGAAGGAGGATACCGTGCATGGAAGCAAGGGAGATTCGTATAGGAAACCGCGCGGTGGGCTTTGGAAAGCCACCCTTTATCATGGCCGAAGTCGGTATCAATCATAACGGCGAAATTGAAAAAGCTTATGAGATGATTCGCATCGCGAAGAATGCGGGCGCAGACGCCGTAAAGTTTCAAACGTTCAAGGCCGACGAATTCGTTGGCGACCCCAATCAAACCTATACTTACAAATCTCAAGGTAAGCCCGTCACCGAGTCGATGCTCACGATGTTCAAGCGATATGAGTTTGATGAAGCCGCTTGGTACAAAGTGAAAAAGAAATGCGATGAAGAAGGGATTTTATTTTTATCAACTCCACAAAATCGATCGGATCTCGATCTTCTTTTAAAATTAAAAGTTCCCGCAGTGAAAGTGGGCTCAGATGATTTTACTAATATTCCGCTGCTTAAAGATTACGCCTCTACGGGCTTGCCACTTATTCTCTCCACAGGAATGGCAGATATGGCAGAAGTTTATCAATCCCTCACCGCGGTCGGTGCTCTCGACGGCTATCCAGTTGTGCTTTTGGTTTGTACTTCCCAATATCCCACTCCTCCAAGTGACGCGAATTTGAAACGTATCGAAACCCTAAAAGCCGCATTTCCTATGCTCTCGATTGGTTTTTCTGACCATACCCAAGGTCCTCTCGCCTCCTCTCTTGCTATGAGTTTGGGTGCATGCCTTTTTGAAAAACATTTTACTCTCGATAATGATCTACCTGGGCCTGATCATTGGTTCTCAGAAAATCCTGAAGGCTTAAAAACTTGGATCGAAAGCGTTCGAACTTCGTATACGATGTTGGGCGATGGACTTGTTCGACCTTCTAAAAAAGAACGCGAGATGAGAACGCTTGCAAGAAGAAGCGTGGTTGCATTGCGAGAAATTCACTCGGGTGAAGATTTCACTTCTGAAAATATTGGACTTCGTCGACCTGGCAACGGTCTTCCCCCCGTTCTTATCGAAAAAATTATCGGAACTAAAGCCACTAGAGAAATTACAAAAGGCGCTCTCATTCAGATGGGAGATTTTCAATAGTGGATTTTGAAATTTTTAAAAATTTCTTTGAAAAACTTACTGGATTTAAAGCGAATAAATTTCATCCACTCGTTTGGGTGGTTGGCGAGCCCCAGATTGGTGAAGGCGTTTATATCGGAGGCTTCTCCGAGATCAACTGCAAAGAGTCCAAAGTCGTGATCGGAGATTATTGTGATATCGCTTCATTCGTTGCGATCAATTGCGCAGACTCTCATCGAAAATGCATTGGTCTTTCCGACAAGATCGACCGCAAAGAGATTCATATTGGCGAGCATGTTTTTATTGGATCTCATTCAGTCATCAAAGGTGGGTCAAAAATTGGCCATCACTCGGTCGTCGCTGCAGGCACTATTGTCGATGGATCTGAAGAGATTCCACCTTATTCTTTGGTGATCGGGAATCCAATGACCGTGAAACCAGGATATTATTCGCGATGATTCTCACTGCTCACCAGCCCCTTTATCTGCCATGGCTGGGACTTTTTCATAAAATTTCACTGGCCGACCAATTTTGTTTTTTTGATATCGCTCAATATCAAAATAAAGATTTCAATAATCGCAATAAGATTAAAACTCAGTCGGGTCCATTGCTGTTGTCAGTCCCCGTAGAATCCAAAGATCATTTTGAAAAGAAGATTTGCGATATTAAGATTTTGGATAATGCTTGGAGGCGAAAGCATATCAAGTCTATTCATCTTGCTTATCAAAAAGCTCCATTCTTCGATAAATATTTTTCAGATCTTGAGAAAATTCTGAACGATTCAAAAATAACGTTTTTAGCCGACTTAGATTTTCAATTACTTAAATATTTAATGAACGCATTGGATATCCAAGTGCCCATCGTAAAGGCCAGTGATTATCATTTTAAAGGTGAAAAATCAGATTTGGTTCTCGATATGTGCGTTCAACTCGGGGCAAAAATCTATATCTTTGGTTCTCAAGGTAAAAACTATGCTGACGTAGAGAGTTTTCTGAAGGCTGGCGTTCATCCTTATTTTCAGGAATACAATCATCCCGTTTATTCTCAGCTGCACGGCGGATTTGAACCGAATCTTTCTGTGATCGATTTACTTTTTAACGAAGGACCAAAGAGCAAAAATATTATTTGTCAGCACAATTGGACTCGCGATCATTTTTTGGGCGGAGAAGTTCAAGAGGCCAAGGGGGCTTAGTTGAAAGCACAGCCCAATTCCAAATATATTCAAATTCCCCACAACCGACCTAGTCTTGGTCATGAAGAAGATAGGGCCTCACATCGAGTTCTTTCCTCGGGATGGCTAGCCCAAGGTATCGAAGTAAAAGCTTTTGAAGAAGAATTTTGTGAATTCATTGGAGCGCCCGCGAATTCGGCGGCGGCGGTAAGTAGTGGTACCTCGGCTCTTTATCTCGCCATATGGGCTCTTCAACAGAAGAAGAAAATCACAAGCGTTTCTTTGCCCGTCTATGTTTGCGCGGCTCTTCGAAATGCAGCCAAAATGGCGAATCTTCAAATTCAATATGTAGATTCTGCAAAAAATTCTCCCAATCTCGACTCCACTCAGGTGAGTGGAGATCTGTTAGTTCTGCCACATATGTTTGGAATTCCGGTCAATGCCCAGACTCTCGGAACGAAAATTCCCATCATTGAGGATTGTGCGCAGTCTTTGGGAGCACGTGTTGGAAACACTTTTTGTGGATTGCAAACAGAGCTCGGAATTTTTTCTTTTTACGCGACAAAATTAATCACCACAGGTGGTCAGGGTGGACTTATTGTTTCGAAAGATAAATCTCTGATCGAATCCATTCGAGATTATCGCGAATTCGATTGTCGCGATGATTCCAAAATTCGATTTAACTTTCAGATGACAGATCTTCAAGCCGCTATTGGTAGAGCGCAACTACAGAAACTTCGAGGATTCCTGAACAAGCGAGAAGAAATTTTTGAAATCTATCGATCTCATGATCTTCCTCTCGTCGGAGATAAGCTCTCTAAAGATTTACACCCCATTCGATATCGCGCGGTTGTAAAAACTCCGCGACCTCAAGATTTGATCGATCATCTCTCTGGTCACGGTATCAAGGCTATCGTACCTGTTGAAGATTGGGAGCTTCTTGCTCACGAGCGCAGCCTTTATCCGAATGCAATTCAATTCAGTCATGAAACTGTGTCTCTTCCTATTTTTCCAGATCTCAATCTCAAAGATGCTGAGGCAATCGCTCAGATCGTAAAGGAGTTTCTAAAATGACATTTTCAGCCGAATGGAATGAGGTTTATGAGCAAGGTTCACAAAATAGTATTTGGCCTTGGACCGATTTAGTGAGTTTAGTTTATCGATATGCGCGCCCGCAATCGGCTCCCTTTCGCGTTCTGGAATTAGGCTGTGGCGCCGGAGCAAATATTCCGTTTATGCTGAGTTTTCCGGCCGTGAATTATTTTGGAATTGATGGAAGCGCCTATACCATTCAAAAACTCCAAACAAGATATCCACAGATCAAAGAAAATCTTTTCGTTGGAGATTTTACGCAAAGACTTGCCATGAATGATCAAACCATCGATCTCGTCATCGATCGAGCGGCGGTTACACACAATCAACAATCGGCGATCGAAAGAACATTTAAAGAAATTAAAAGAGTTCTAAAGCCCGGCGGAAAATTCATCGGTATCGATTGGTTTTCGCCAGACTATTCCGAGGCTGCTAAAGGTAAACTCGCCGAAGATGCGCATACGAAGACTGGTTTTGTAACTGGACCCTTTGCCCATATCGGACGAGTGCATTTTTCTGACGAAACTCATATGCGAGAACTTCTCAAAGATTATAAAATTCTTTTGCTCGAACATAAGGTCGTTACACGACAGATTCCCAAAGAAGATGGATGGAAATTTGCTTCTTGGAATTTCGTCGCAGAAGCTTAACGTTTTTTTTGTTCGATATGCCGGTTGAGTTCCGACCAATCCGGATGCTTTGCAAGTAAATCTAAAATATCCTGCATGAGAAAATTTGGCTTCTTCGGATAAAGATTTTCCAAAATTCTACGAATGAGTTCGAAATCTTCTGGAGTATCTACGGTCCATCGATGTGTGCTTAGATCGATAGGATGAGTAACGGCCTGAATTCTAAATCTTTTGGGTTGTTCTACAATAAAACCCGTAACATGTTCGCGTTCAAAGTCAGTTGTCGATTCGTGAAAGGCCTTCTCAAGAGTACTAAATGAGAAAACTTCGATATCGAGACCTCGTGGGTAGGTTCTCTTTCCGTCAACAGCATTGGATACATAGTCAAAGCTTTCTGGTGCATCCAAAAATCTCTGAATCGTTTCTTCGCAAATTTTTGGATCGATCAAAGGGCAATCCGCGGTAGAGCGTACGACCACGTCTGCCCCTTGTTCTCGAGCTGCTCCAAAATATCGAGAAAGAACATTTGTTTCGCTTCCACGAAAGCAAATAATATTTTCTCGAGAGCAAAATTCTTCTATGGGATCATCCGTCTCTAAATCACTCGTAGCGATCACGAGAGAATTTGAATTCTTTATCCGTCGAAGTCGTTCGATTTGAAAACTGAGAAGAGGTCGGTTCAAAACTTCTTTGAGAACCTTACCCGGTAGACGTGAAGATCCCATTCTCGCCTGCACAATAATGCTGACGTGCGGCGTTTTCATCTTTTATCCAACAAGATGTCTACCCAACACGAAAGCTTCAGCGGCCTCAACTCCAACAGAAGCTCCTCTCCATTTTGCTAAATGCTCAACGGCTTCTTTCGATCGAATATGAGGCCAATCTCGCATTTCGGATTTGTATATTTCGAGAGCCTTCATCTTCTGTTGAAGATCTGTGGATATATCTACAAACCAATTTGGAAAAAACACTCCGTTGCCATCACTGGCTTGCCATCCCGTGGCTGAGGGAACTTCAAAATAAAGAATGCTTCGCTCAGAAAATCCTGGCAGAGGACGTGACGCCGTTACGACGGCGTCGTGAACAAGACGATGATCAATATTGAGATCACTTCGGTGGTGCGTATAAATAATTTCTGGATTGAAGCTCGTGATTTTCTCTTCAATGGGTTTGATCAAATCGAGTAAATCCATAGAATCGAGTCTGTTGTCAGAGAACCCCAGCAGGTTAACGTTCTTGGCTCCTAAAACTTTGCCGGCTTCTTTAGCTTTGGCGGCCAGCTCTGAAAGGGCGGATTTATCTTTTGTAGGATTTCTTTGATCTGATCGACTAGTGATTCCTTCGGCGACGATGAGGATTTCGACATGATCACCTTCGCGTGCATGTTTTGCGATGGTACCACCACAACCAAGAGCTTCGTCGTCAGGATGCGCAGCGACCACTAAAATTTTTCGAGAACTGGATTTCGTCGACATCCTCAGAGTTTAACAGTCTTAAGAGGCAATCGACACAATATTTTGTTCGGAAAGTTTCTTTAGCTCCTCGAGAAAAGGGGCAATACGAGGTAAATGGGCTGGTAAGAATTTTACTTCATAAAAGAAAATTTTCTGACCATCGACGATCATTTCTTTAGTCTGCGTAAGATTGCCCTGAATTTCCACGGGACCGCCGGCGACTTTGTCCCAACCGAAACTGCAAAACACGCGAGGACTGCTCTTAATCAAGGTACTCTTTTCCCCCTTTTCAAAAAATCCGCATCCGTGATTTTCAATAAATGCAATTTTGATCGCGGGTTTTCGGGGATCAATACTCGCAACGAGGTCAGAAAGATTTGTCACATTAAATCGCATTGAAAAAGTATAGCTCGAAAATACTTTGAAATGTTGAAACAAAATTTTTCAACAATCTTGTAAGGATCGGCTGAATTTTAGAATTTAAATTTTATTGAATTCTTGAAGAAGTGGGAAAGGGGTCAGGTTACGGAAGTGCCAGGTTAATTTTTTAACCTGGCACTTCCGTAACCTGACCCCAATCCGACCAATCTTCTCCAACGTTTTAGAAACTTAAAATAGCGGCGCCGGTCAGAGTAAATTGATTCTTCGAAAAACCATCTTTGGTTGTGAAGAGTTTATTTGTCGAGGCTCGATCGTATCGACCTTCGAGTCTAAATTCTAAACCGTGACCGAGATCAAATCCGTTGGTGAGCGTATAGGTGTAAAGAGTTTCTTTTCCTCCTGTAGCGGCAAATCCACCGAGACTGTATCCATTCACATCTCTATACCATTCGAATCTCGGGCTTACCCAATAATAGGGACAGGCTTTCCATTTCGCGCTCACATTTACAGCAGTCCATTTCGCAGATTTCGTGCCTCCGACAGCATCGGGCTCGAAGCCATAGATACCATCAACTCCAAAACCAAGATTGTCTGTGGCATTGAGAGTGGCGATGAGTTCATTGACGGTTCGCCATTTTCCATTGTCATTGGCGAGCTCAGGACCAGTGATTAAATTATAGATAAGAGCCATGGATTCATTGGGCGTAAATTTGAATTGAGCTCCAAGAGTTTTGCCATCGTTATTGTCATAGAGCGAATTCCATCCGTTGTAGACATAGAGATTCGCGGTAAAGTGATCGGCGACGACAGGCATTCCAATATGAAGTCCTGTATGCCAAAGAGGAATTCCATAGGCGAATAAAGTAGAACGAGAATAATTCCAATTATCTCTCGCCTTAATGACTTCAAATCCAACATGAGTCGCCATTTTTCCGATATCGATCACCAAACCATTTCCCCATTCGGGAGTATAAGAAATGATGGCTTGACCAATATGTTTTGAGACTTCATCGGCTGGTGGGGTGGCCACAGAACCGAAGCCTCCGGCATTAGCGTCAGCCATTTGACCGAAGTCTAAATCGAGTAAGAAACCCACTTCAGTATCTGTTTTTTTGACAGTGATCTCTGCGAGATTCACACCAAACGCATTATGATAAGCGTCGTAAATTCTGAATCCTGTTTGACTTGTCGGCAGAGCATTTCCCGGTGTCGCTGATGCGGGGCGATTGAAGTTATAAGAGTAATAAATATCAGCGAGTCCACCGACGGTGACGCCCCCTGGAAGTTGAACGCCACTAGCGGCTTCTTTTGCGGCTTCTGGTTGAGGCACTTTAACAGGCTCAGAAACAGGGGCTTCCACAGGTTTACCTACTTTTTTGGGAGCTTTGGGAGTGGCTTCCGCAACTTGAACGGGTTTAGCAGGGGCATGTTTAAGTTCGGTTTTAGTAACTACTCCATCGACTGTAAATTTGGCTTCGCCCCACGACTCGGACTTAGAGAGCTTGGCCGTATACATCGCTTTGCTCGTCGTGAGGTGAGCTTTGATGGGTTCTGCCGAACAGTCGACCTTAACATCCCCCGTATCTGAGTCATTGCAACCTTTCAAATCAAAATTCACTTTAAGATTTTCACAGGAATTTCCTGACACAACAGATGCTGTGCCGCAAGCAGAACCGCTCTGCGCCTGCACCGCCGAAATATTCATTATCATCAAAGCGCTAAGTCCAAAACTTTTTAGCGCTAAACTTGTTTTACCTAACTTCATTCAATCTTCTCCTTAGTTGAAAGCCATTGGTCATCATCGGAGTCTGCACTGCTCCAATTCGAGTGACCAAATATTTATCCCTATAGTTTGTAAGGAGAAGGCAACGATCGAGAAGTGTTTTTTTCGGAAATTCAGACAATAAAGCCAAGCCTCATAGTCCAAACCGAAGATAATTTGACACCGTTCCGGTTACGAGGGGTTTATTTGATAATAATCAGTATGGAAGACCTAGAACTGGAGATGAAGACTTGCTTTCTTGAGGAAGCAGTCCAACTTCTGGAAGACGCCGAACAGAATTTTCTCTCATTGGAAGAGGCGAAAGATCACCAGGAGACGATCGAAAGTTTATTTCGGCTCGCCCATAATTTAAAAGGAAGCGCCCGAGCGGTTGGATTTTCTCAAATTGCTGAATTTACTCACAGCCTTGAGTCTTTATTGTTAAAACTAAAAAATAAAGAACTGACGATCAAAGAGTCGACCGTCACTCTTCTTTTAGAATGTAAAGACCATCTTAGCCAGTGGGTCGATCTCCTCAAGCGGGATATGAATGCGAGCTTCGAGAGCTCTGAACTTCTTCAGAAGATTCACGATCAGATCGATGGAAAAGATTCTAACCCTGCCGCTACAGATGCTGCTGCTGCAGAAGCGGTAGAAGCTCCGTCCGAAGAAGAAAGTTTTGCACCCTCAGAAGTTGCCTCCTTTGTTGCTGAAGAAGCGATGATTCCAGAGCCAGAAATTCCAGCCCAAATTTTGGTAGCTGATCCAGAGATTGCCGCTCCCGCTCATCCTCCTCATGTACATTCTGCTCCTGTGCATGCAGCTCCAGCGCCTGCACCGACACCGATTGCTTCGGCAGCGGCACCTAAGCCTGCGGCTCCTGCAGCTCCTGCAAAAGCAGAAGATGAAAGCGTTCGTGTTAGCCTTTCTCGATTGGAACAACTCATTAATAATGTCGGGGAACTCGTCATTCTTCAGACTGTGCTCAATCAACACAAAAATCAGATTGAGTCTCCTCTCTTACAGAGAACGGTTACGCAGCTCAGTAAGATTACAAAAGACCTTCAAGATATTTCTCTCAGTCTTCGAATGGTGCCACTCAAATCCACCTTTCAAAAAATGCAGAGAATTGTTCGAGATACTTCAAAGGCCCTTGGAAAAGACATCGTTCTTCATATCGCTGGCGAGCAAACCGAAGTCGATAAAACGGTGGTTGAACTTTTGGGCGATCCACTCGTGCATCTTATTCGAAATGCGGTCGATCATGGAGTGGAATCGGGTGAAGACAGAGTGGCGGCCGGAAAGAAAGCTCAGGGAAATATTTATTTAAACGCCTACCATCGCGGTGGGCAGATATATATAGAGGTAAGAGACGACGGCAAAGGCCTTCATGCTGAGAAATTACGGCAGAAAGCCATTGAAAAAGGAATTATCTCTCCCACCCAAAACTTAACCCCTCAACAATGTCATCAACTCATTTTCGCTGCAGGATTTTCGACGAAGTCCGAAGTTTCTGAAATCTCGGGTCGAGGCGTTGGAATGGACGTCGTCAAAACCAATATTGAGAAGAAGCTGCAGGGTGAAATCGAACTCGAGACAGAAGTGAATAAAGGAACTTGTTGCAGAATCAAACTGCCGCTCACTTTGGCCATTATTGATGGAATGGTATTAAAGGTTGGCGACGATCGCTATGTCGTGCCTCTTAATCAAGTTCACGAAACTCTTCAACCTGCTGATCGAGATATTCATAAGGTTACTGGACTCGGTGAAGTTCTCAATGTGAGAGGAGAGAGTATTCCTTTACTAAAATTGGGTGGATTACTCGCGCGCAAAGCTGCACAACGACCCATTTCCCAATCGATTGCTATTGTCGTGAGATCGGGAGGGGAGCCTTTCGCTATTTTAGTGGACGATATTTTGGGTCAACAACAAATCGTCATCAAACAATTGGGATTAGAAGTTCGAAATTTAGTGGGAATCACCGGGGGCGCTATTTTGGGTGATGGACATGCTGCGCTTATTTTAGATCTTCAGGAACTCGTTACGCGATTGAAACCGAGCTCAATGAGGGGGGCTGCTTAATGAATATGCCAACGACTAGCGAAGAAAATCAAATAGGGGGAACTCAGAGATTTCTTCAGTTCTCACTTGGAAGTGAGGAATATGCAATCCCACTTCTATCAGTGAAAGAAGTGATTGCTCTTCCTGAGATTACTTCGATTCCTTATACGCCTGCGCATTTTCTCGGAATTATGAATTTAAGAGGTCAGGTTATTTCGGTTATCGATTTACGAACTAAACTGAATATCAAAAGCCAAACTGCTAATTCAGAAACCTGTGTGATCATCTGCGAAATGAATCCACTCTGTCTTGGAGTTGTTGTCGATTCTGTGAATTCGGTTCTCAATCTTCGAGCTGATGAAATTAGTCCAAAACCTCAAGTCGAGAGCACAAAGAAAACAGACTATATTCTCGGAGTTACTCGTCAAGAAAACCAACTCATTTTACTTTGCGATATCGCAAAGACTCTCGATGTTCAGGATCATTTGGCACTTAAACAAGCAGATGGAAGTAAGAAGACCGGTTAGCTCATTTTTCTTGGGGGATTTATGTCTAAAAAGATATCTCTACGCGCAAAATTGATGGGCTTGCTCGGAGTGTTTAGCGCCATCTCGCTGACTATATTTTGCATTGAGGCCAAACATCATTTTGAATCCATCTCTAAAGGTAAGCGCGATCTCGCTGAAGCTATTGCCGAGAGTTATATGGACAAACTCGATCGAAATCTTTTCGAGCGATACGGTGACGTTCAAGCATTTGCTTCATCTGAAGCGGCAAGAAGCGGAAACCCAAATCGAATCGTAGGTTTCATGAATGAATTGATGAGCACTTATAGCCCTATCTATGACGTTATGATCGCGGTGAATGCCTTTGGAAAAGTCATTGCGGTAAATACCCTCGATAAAAAAGGCCGACCACTCGATACATCATCTTTGCTTGGAAAAAATTATTCCAATGAAGTGTGGTTTAAAACGGCCATGGGTGGAGGCGTTGAGCCCGGAAAAGCATTTGTACAAGAACTTAGTTTTGACTCGGATATCGCAAAAATCACCGGAGGAGCCGGTGGGGTGATGACATTCACCACCCCCATTCGTGAAAGCAATACGGGAGAGATTCTTGGCGTTTGGACCAATCGAATGAGTTGGGCCGATGTCGTAGGAGCAATCACGGCAGAAGAAATTGCCGGGGTAAAAACAGACGAGATGAGAGATATTTTTGCATTCTTGCTTAACGCTGATGGAAAATTTCTTGTTCATCCTGAGAGCGACAAAGTTCTTAAATCAAATCTAAGCGATTTTCAGGCAAGATCCAAAGCAGCGAAAGACAATGCTGAAGTAGAGATTACAGAAGTTAAAGAAAATTATTTTAAAGGCGAAGTCATGGACTCCCTCGTTCGATCCAAGGGTTATTCAAGTTACCCAGGACAAGGCTGGTATGCCCAAGTGCAGATCTCAACGGCCGATCGAGCTCTTTCAGAAGGCTGGCTTTTAGCTTTCATCAGTATTGGCGTGATTCTTTTGGGCCTGATAGCGGGATGGTGGGTTATTCGAGGAATTATTTCTTCTCTCGAAAAAATTATGGGCGATCTCAATCAAGATTCAGGAGAAGTCAGAATTTCATCCTCCAATATTACTCAAGGCTCTCAAAATTTAGCTTCTGCTTCGGCTCAACAAGCGGCGGCACTTCAACAGACTGCTTCGAGTGTTGAAGAGATGAACGCGATGATTAAAAAGAGTTCCGAGAATGCTGATCGATCTAGAGATATTTCAAATGCAAGCCACCAAGTTGCTGAGCGTGGAAAGAAAACAGTCGAAGAAATGAAGCACGCCATTGAAGACATCAACCAAAGCAATGAAAGAATCATGGCTCAAATTCACCATAGTAATGAGCAGATCTCAGAGATTGTGAAAGTTATTACCGAGATCGGAAATAAAACGAAGGTTATCAACGATATTGTATTCCAAACCAAACTCCTCTCTTTCAACGCTTCAGTCGAAGCTGCCCGAGCAGGAGAACACGGTAAAGGCTTCGCTGTAGTTGCCGAAGAAGTGGGAAATCTCGCTCAAATGAGTGGAAATGCTTCTAAAGAAATTGCCGATATGTTGACTGGCAGCATTCAAAAAGTTCAGGCGATTGTGACTGAAACAAGTTCTAAAGTTCAAAGACTTATCGATGAAGGAAAAGAGAAAGTAGAAACTGGTACTATCGTTGTGAAACAATGCTCGGAAATTCTGGATGAAGTTGTTAAAAATGTTACCGATGTAAATTCAGCGGTCACTGAAATTGCTTCTGCATCCAAAGAGCAATCGCAAGGAATTACTGAAATCACACGGGCTATGAATCAACTTGATCAAGCCACTCACGAGAACGCAGCAACTTCGCAGCAAACTGCTCATGAGGCTTCGAATCTTTCTCGCAAGGCCGATGAAATGATGAAAGTGGTGCATGGTCTTCAGATGATTGTAAACGGAAGCATCGATACTAGCGAAGTCTTGACTTACTCTCCGCCTGCTACCTTCGCTCCCTCAAATAATTTTTTTAGCGCGCAATCTAGACGCGAAATGCAAGTTGAGTCTAAATCTAAATCCACGACCCATACGGCGCCCACTCCTATCTCTGCGGCCGCCCCAAAAGTAGAACTGAAATCTTTTGGTAATGGAAAAGGCGCTGGCAACGGCTCTTCGAATGGCAATGGTCACTCAAAAGTTCCGGGTAAACCTTTATTCGGAAAAGCGGTTGGCGCCGATCATATCCCAGCGGAAAACGATCCGCGGTTCAAAGACTATTAAGTTTATCAAAGAGAATAAATATCGGAAGGATTGAGATGAATAATCGGAATCACCACTCGGAATCAGAAGAGCTCCTCATCAGAGAAGTAACCAAACTTGTTTCTTCTATTGCAGGCGTGCAATTTGGTGACAATCAAACAAGTATGGTTCGCTATAGACTTTTGAAGAGAATTAGCGAACTCGAAATGAGCAGCCCTCTCGAATATCTCCAATATATGAGAGAGCATCTCGATCATGAAACGAAAGTACTCGTTTCTCTCTTGACCACTCACCACACTTTCTTTTTCAGAGAATTCGCGCATTTCGATTTTTTAGAGCACAATCTTCCAAAAATGATTGAGAATGCTCGAAAACAAAATAGAAAGGTCATTCGAGTTTGGTCGGCGGCTTGCAGTAGAGGCCAAGAGGCCTATTCCCTCTCGATGTTTTTGCATCATCATTTAAGCAAAATGGCCCCGGATTTCACCTATGAGATTTTAGGAACAGATGTCGATGAGCATTCTGTTCACCTCGCACAAAATGGCGTTTATCGATGGGAAGAAATCAAAGAAGTTCCCTCCATCTATTTGATGAATCACTGGGTGCGAGGCACCGAAGAAATAAAAGATTACGTCAAAGCCAAGAAAAATATTAAAGCACCTTGCCAATTTGCAACGATGAATCTTTTGGATTCTTATACCGTTCCGCGCAAAACAGAAATGTTTGATCTCATCTTATGCAGAAATGTTTTTATTTATTTCAATCCTGATCAAATCAAAAAGAGTGTTGAGACTCTTATGGAGCATTTGAGTCCGGATGGACTTTTAATTGTGGGTCTCTCAGAGACTTTACAAGGTATGTCCCTTAAAATTGAAAACGCAGGGCCGTCGGTATTCTGTAGAGAAGGTGAATGGAAAACTTCCCCTCAATCAGTCAAAAAATCCGCAGAAGCGAGTCCGGCAGCTCCATCACTATTTAAAGTCTTGTGTGTCGACGATTCCCCCACTGTGATTTCACTCATGAAGAAAATTCTTACCAAAGAAAACGGATATGAAGTTGTAGCCACGGCAGCTAATGGAGTCGAAGCCGCTGAAGTTTTGAAAAAGGTAAAAGTGGATGTCATGACACTTGATATCCATATGCCTAAGCAAAACGGCATTGAATATTTGAAAGCTAACTTCAAGGCTGGGCATCCTCCTGTCGTTGTCGTTAGTTCGATTTCGCGGGAAGAAGCGGATCTTGGAATTAAGGCTCTACAATACGGAGCAAGCGATTATGTGGAGAAGCCTTCTCTTCAAAATATGGCGCTTAAAGCCGATGAAATTCGATCCAAACTTAAGACAGCGGTTCGCACTGGAGGAGAGAAGAAAAATAAATCGTCTGATCTCGAGAAAAGTTTCAAGCGAAGTATCGATATCAAAGATTTACAAAAGAAAGCTCGTATTCTTATTACCGGAGTTGCCGATCGCGAAAAAGTTATGGAGTTTTTGAAGGCGACCACACCTTCAGAACCTGCCACCTTTGTGATTTTCTTTGGAGCAGCTGCGAATATGCTTCCTTCATTCAAAGAACTATTTAAAGCTTCGAGTGCAAAGACTATGGAAGAAATTCAATCCACATCGAATTTCGAGGCCAATAAAATTTACGCTGGAACCATGGAGTCTCTGGCTACACTCAAAGAGAAAATTAAGGATTATCATGTTTCGATGCTCGTTTTCGGAGAACTTCCTGAGAATGAAGCTCAGAAACTTGAAAGATGGCCGCGATCAGAAATCGTCGTTGAAGATCTCGGCAGCTCTGAACTTCACGGCGGAATCTATGATATGGCTGCGTTTTGTGTTCCATTAATGAGTTTTAGGTATCATTCGGATGCGTTCTTATCGAGGGGTAAAGTGGGATGATCGGATCTAATCAAGCGGTGGCAGAAGAAGTACTCGAATTTCAAATTCGTACTGAACTTTTATTATGTTTTTATAACGAAACAAAGAAGACGGGTAAGGCTATCGTTTTAACTGGGTCAGCGGAATTAAAAAACTTCTCACTTCCTCAGGTTCTCGCGGACTTGGCTCAGGCGTCCGATAAAATCTGGATGAAAATAGTTGGCCCTCAAGATGGAATCGATGCGATCAAAAATCTAGTAAAACAAAAAATTACAATTCGAAACGAATGTGCGGTTAAACAAAATGCATTGACGGTTTTTTTCTATCCAACACTTGGCCGCCTTCGTATCTCTGAAAATACTCCTTCGGTGGTAACACCGCTGATCCAACCAAAAGTTGAACCCAAACCTTTGGGGAAATGTCGCGTATTGATCGTCGACGATTCGGCAACCATTCGAAAGCTTCTCACTAAAATTCTAAACCAAGAATATGGTTTTGAGATCGCAGGTGAGGCTGCAAACGTAAATGAAGCTGAGGCATTTCTAAAAACTCAGACGGCAGACGTGATGACTCTCGATATTCATATGCCTGGAATGGACGGGCTCACCTATCTTCAAACTTTAAACGGTCGCGACCATCCTCCTGTTGTACTTATCAGTTCTGTAAGCGCCGAAGATGCTATCAAAGTTTTCAAATGTCTCGAGATGGGTGCTTTTGATTATATCGAGAAGCCAAAAGGGATGCAGCTCGAAGGAGAAGCCGATCGAATTCGTGAAACAGTTCGCGCGGCAAAACTCCAGAAGAAAAAAGTCGTCAAAGCTGCGCCAAGCGCCGTGAGCGTTTGTAAAGAAAGCCAAGATTCTAGGGCCTTAATAGCAATCGGAGCTTCGACCGGTGGAGTTGAAGCATTGCAAGTGGTTCTCAAACAATTTCCCAAAGATTGCCCTCCTGTGGTTATCGTCCAACATATTCCCGCCTATTTTTCTCTGGCCTTCGCAAACCGCTTGAATGATTCATGCGCTATCGACGTAAAAGAGGGGGCCGATGGGGATATTCTGCAAAGAGGTCATGCTTATGTTGCGCCGGGCGGAAAGCAGATGAAGGTCAGAAAAGCCGATGGCACTTGGAAAATCGAAATCACCGACGATCCCCCTGAAAACCGATTTCAACCCTCTGTAGATTATTTATTTAGGCATCTTTCTACTTTTGATCCTTCAGTAAAAATCGTTGCAGCTATTCTTACGGGAATGGGGCAAGATGGAGCTAGGGGAATGCAGGATCTTAAGAATATTGGAACTCATACAATTGCCGAAAGTGAAGAGACCGCTGTGGTCTATGGTATGCCTCGAGCTGCTATAGAAAACGGATCGGCCATTGAAGTTCAACCTCTTCCCAATATTGCGAAGGCTATTTTTAAAGGTTTTGAAAAGAGGAAAGGATAGAATATGTTCGCACCTACTACAAAAATCCTAGTGATCGATGATATGTTAACGATGCGAGCTATTGTGAAGAAAACTCTTCAGCAATTGGGGCTAACTGCAGCTGGCGAGGCCGCAAACGGACAAGCTGCGTGGGAAACTTTAGAAAAAGCTCACGCCGAAGGTAAACCTTACGAACTCGTTCTTTCCGATTGGAATATGCCGCAAATGACCGGTCTCCAACTTCTGAAAAAAGTTCGTGCCGACGAGAGATTCAAAACTCTGCCACTTTTGCTTATCACGGCTGAATCCGAACAAAGTCAAATCGTCGAAGCGATTAAAGCAGGTGTGACGCATTATATCGTAAAACCTTTTACGGCAGATACTCTCAAGCAAAGACTCGAAGCTGCCTATGCGAAGGTTATAGCGGGCAATGCCGCCAAAGCTTCTTAAGTTAAGAGGCGATTTAAATACTCGATTTATATTTTGCTAGTTTGTTGTGAAGAGTTTTTAGGCTGATATCCAGCATTTTCGCGGCCTTCGTTTTATTTCCATCAACATAGTTAATGGTGTGAAAGAGAAAATGCTTTTCAACTTCTTCCATTGTTTGACCAAGTCGAAATTCAACTTGAGGCGCTTTGTGAGCCTTTGAAGTGAGGGTTTCTGGCAAATCATCCACATCGATAAATTCTGAATTACAAACGATAACAGCTCGCTCGATCACATTCTTAAGTTCTCGAACATTTCCTGGAAAAGAATATTTCTTCAAAAGATTCATCGCTTCCCTCGACATCCCCCGAACGTGTCTATCATTTTTCAAATTGAATTCTTCAATAAAAGTTTGAGCGAGGAGCGGAATATCTTCAGCTCTTTCGCGAAGGGGCGGCAGCTTAATATTAAAAACATTTAATCGATAAAAAAGATCTTCTCGAAACGCACTTTCTTCAACCGCTTCTTCAAGATTGCGATTGGTAGCTGCGATCACGCGCACATCTACATGAATTTCTTTTTTGCCACCGATACGTCGAAAGCTTCCATTCTCGAGAACGCGCAATAATTTGGTTTGCATATCGGGAGACATATCTCCGATTTCGTCGAGAAAAATAGTTCCGCCATCTACCAATTCAAAACATCCTGCTTCTTGCGCATTCGCGCCAGTGAAGGCGCCCTTTTCGTGGCCGAAGAGTTCGTTTTCTAGAAGAGACTCGGGAATCGCCGCGCAATTAATAGCGATATAAGCTTTATCTTTTCGTTTTGAATAATTGTGAATAGCTTTTGCGACAAGTTCTTTACCTGTACCGCTCTCACCCGTGATCAGAACTGAAGCAGTGGTGGGTGCGATCACTTGAACCTGCTTAAAGACGTTCTTCATTTTGGGAGTTGAGCCATTCAGCTTTCCAAAAGTTCCCAATTTACGAACTTTATCTTTAAGAACGTTCATCTCTTCGGCAAGCACAGATCTTTTCGCAATATTTTCGAGCAAGATTTTGAGGCGAACCACATCGAGAGGCTTCGTCATAAAATCATAGGCACCTTTTTTAATAGCTTCGACTGCTGTTCCGATATTTCCGTGAGCTGAAAGAATGATGAAAGGAATGCTCTCGATCATTCCCTCTTCTTTAAGAGTTTGCAGAAAAGCAAGTCCGTCCATTTCGGGCATAACCAAGTCCGAAAGTATGGCAGTCGGTTGAAATCTTTTGATTGTTTCAAGTCCCGCTCGGCCGTCGGCTGCAAGCTCCACTTCATAGCCCCAGCTTTCGAGAAGATCTCTCAAACCTTCGCGTGCATTTGCCTCATCATCTACGATGAGTACCCGAAGTTTTGGATTAAAAAAAACCGATTCTCTTTCAGTTGCCATCGACTAATACCTTTCTTGGAAACACCAGCGTAAAGAGAGTGCCACTATTTGGACGGCTGTCGACCAAGACCTCTCCACTATGTTCTTTTGCGACCTGTCTTACGATCGTGAGGCCGAGTCCGCTTCCTTTGGCTTTTGTGGTGAAATAAGGATTAAAAATCTTTCCAATGATTTTCTCGTCGATTCCAATACCGTTGTCTTCGATGCTAATCGAAACTCGCTTTTCATCAGCCGATGTACAAATGGAAATAATTCCCCCGCTCGGCAAAGCTTGAAGTGCGTTCAGCATTAAATTCAAAAGCGCTTGTTTGATCTGATCTGGACTTCCAACGAGAGCTGGCAAATCTTCGGCTAACTTCAATTGCACGGTCACATTTTTTTGCTTCATCTCCTGTCGCATGAATTCGACAATGCTTTGAATGACTGAGTTGAGATTGAACTGAACTTTAGTATTTTGCGGAGGAGTAGCGAAGTCCAAAAATCCTTTGATAACCTTATCGAGGCGCCTGATTTCCCCTTCGATGACATCCAGATATTTCTTGGCGCGAACAGCCGAGGGGGATTCTAGCCCTCCAGTAACGTCGACCACCGCACTTCTTAGCACTTCCATATTGATGATGATCGAATTCATGGGATTTTTGATCTCATGCGCTAAAATCGTCGAAAGTTCGGCTACTGTGCTTAATCGATCCTTGTCCATAATATCCCTGGTCTTGCCTCGTTTGGTGCCGGATGATTTAATCGTAGTGTGGAATTCCAGAAGAACCTTAAACGTCCCATCCGACCCATAATTCTTTGGATTTTGGGTACTCTTACTCTGTATGGCTGTGCCGCGCAAGATGCCCAAAGAGGCTATTTTAAAGCGGAAGAGAAGCTTCAACTGGCCCGCCAAAAGGGGGGAAGTGCCGAGGAATTAGCCGTCGCCCAGAAGCGGCTTGATAGGGGACGGAGCAATCTTTCGGAAGGCAAATATGACTTAGCGACTCGGGATTTTAACGAGGTAATTCAAATGAGCGAGGAGTCGCTCACCTCGAAATCTGAGAAAAAGGCCGCAGCTCAAAAGCTGGCGGAAGCTATGGTTCCGGGAACTGAGACCCCAGGAAATTTACCAGCCCCTTCGACTGCTCCTCTCACTCCCGAAGAGAAGAAACAACTTCCTGCTGATTCCTTGGCTAAATATTTAGCGGGCAAAAGAGTCGCTCCAGATGAGAGTGCGAATGCTTCGACTCCGGTTCTTCCACCACCCGTAGTCGTTGAGCCGAAAAATCCCGCCGATACGAAAACTCCAAAAGAACTTCCTAAAGATGTAAAAAATAAACTGAATGCGAAGACTACTATTGAAGCGCCAGCAAAGCCTTCGTTGAAAGCTCCTCCCACGCCAGAGATTCCTCCGCCTGCTCCTGAGACGCCAGCAGTTCCTGAAAATCAAGCTCCAGCTGCGGCTGAAGAGCCAGCAGCTCCGGCCGACGCGAGTCTTTCTGCTATTGAAAAATCAGCAGAAGCTGTTGAGGGAAGTATTTCAGGCGCGGGTGGTGCCGCCGCTGGTGCAGCAGCAGGAGCTGCAGCGGCGGGTGCGGGAGCGGCCGCTGTAGCGAAGGCTGCGCCAAAAGCTCAAAATTCCGGAGCGAAGCGAAGAATTCCTGGCTCCATCGTATTTTTTCTTAACGATCCCACGATTCAGCCCGATATGATGGCCACGCTTAATCAGCTCTCAAAATTCCTGTTGGATAATCCTAGTACAACCTTAGTTCTGCAGGCGCAGTTGGGCGCGAGCGAAGCGCCGAATTTGGCCGAAGCACGTTACGAGTCGGTTCGCTCCTATCTTGTGAATCGATCGGTGCCTGACGACCAAATTCAGCTTGATAATGAGAAAAAACGATCGAAAGCTGCCGAGTTTTTGCTCTATGTGATAGACCATTAAGGTCTATGAAGCCGAAAGAAATTAAGCGAACCGCCTCAGCCCTTCAAATTCTATGGTCCGACGGAAGCACAGAACTTGTCGATTTCGGAAAACTTCGCAAAGCCTGTAGCTGTGCGGTCTGTAGAGAACTAAAAACTCCTCTTCAAGAAACTCAACCTTATTACAAGCGAGCCGTTCAGATGAATAAAATGGATTTGATCGGCAATTATGCTTTAGGCGTTACTTGGGGAGATGGTCATCACAGTATTTTTTCGTTCGAAAGAATTAAGGCGGCCGCGTGAGAAAGATCCGGAGAATCTCATATGAAAGTTGAGCAAGTCGTTGAAGCTGTGGGTCTCGAACCAAAGCATTTTCATTTAGAAAATCTTCCCGTCCCTGTCATCGAATCGGGACTTTATACAACTTTGGGAAAACAACTTTTTGAACTCTATCGAAAATATAAAATTACGAGTGAAGATCAACGCGAGATTGAAAATTTAGCCTTTCTGCTATCTTCGTTCACGGTTCATCGAGAGATTCCGAAGCGAAGCTTCATTCAAAAGTTTTGGACGAATATTCGAGGATCTTAAAATGCTTTTAAAAAAGTCGGAGCATAAAGAAAATTCTAAAGCCTGGTGGGATGAAAAATATTTAACAAGTGGAGATCAATATCTCTATGGCAAAGAGCCTTCAAAATTCTTGGTCGAGCATTTGGATCTTTTGCCCAAGGGCGCGAAAGTTGTAGATATCGGCTCGGGCGAAGGCAGAAATGCTGTGGCCCTCGCCGCAAAAGGTTATGATGTAACGGCGATTGATTTTTCTGCCACCGCTCAAGACCGAGCGAAAAAACTGGCGGTAGATTCCGGTGTAAATATTTTGTGGAAATCCTCCGATTTGGATTTTTATTTGCCAGAACTTCTAACTTTCGATGCCATTGTTTGCATCGATTATAAACCGCCCGTTTCTCTTCTTAAAAATCTCTCGCGAGGCTTGAAACAAAAAGGAATTTTGATTTTAGAAGCCTCTCTCGTCGAAAGTGCAAAATCCTACGAGAAAATAGAATTATTCGAATGCTACAAACCCAATGAACTTCTTCTTCAGATGGTCCCGTCACAGTCCGGAACCTTTCAAATTCAGCATTATTCGGAGCTCGGGGCAACGAAATGGGGCGATAAAGTCTTTATGATCGCCAAGAAGACCCAGCTCTTGTAAGAAAAATAATGCTATGAGTTTTATTTTCAAGGCCACAGAGCTGGCGATGCGCAATCGCGCCTATACTTTCGACGATGTGCTTTTAGTTCCTTGTCGATCTTCCGTTCAAAGCAGATTTCATGTGAGTCTCAGTACTCAATTTACAAAAAGATATAAATTGGAACTGCCTGTTGTTGCCGCCAATATGGATACGATTTCCGAAAGTGCAATGGCTATTGCCATGAATGAAATTGGCGCAGCGGCGATCTTGCATCGATTTATGACAGTCGAAGAGCAGGTTGGAGAACTGAAAAAAATTCTTAACGCCGAAACTTCCAAAACTATTTTAGCAGCTTCGATTGGAGTTACTCCCGACTCAAAAGATCGAGCGCGCGCTTTGGTAAATGCGGGAGCGCAAATTCTCACCGTCGATATTGCTCATGGTCACAGCGAAGCCATGATTGAGATGGTGAAATATCTGAAAAAGGAATTTTCTTCCGTCGATGTGATCGCCGGAAATGTGGCTACCGATCGAGCGACTGTCGACCTGATCGGGGCGGGCGCCGACGCCATCAAAGTAGGAATTGGTCCTGGCAGTATGTGCACCACTCGAATCATCACGGGCGTTGGCATGCCGCAACTCACCGCAGTGGCTGTCGCCTCGGAGATCGGTAGAAAATATGGCGTGCCCGTTATTGCCGATGGTGGAGTTCGGTCGAGCGGAGATGCCATGAAGGCTCTCGCCGTTGGCGCCTCTACCGTCATGCTTGGAAATTTGCTTTCGGGATGTTTAGAAACTCCGGGTGAGCTTGTTAATGGTAAAAAAATGTACAGAGGAATGGCTTCTCGTCAGGCGCAAATTTCTTGGAGAGGCGGACAACTCCCTGAGGGAATGGCCCCCGAAGGAGAGAGTCAACTTGTTCCTTGCAAAGGACCCGTTCGAGAAATCGTTCATGAGTTTTGCGGTGGAATTCGAAGCGGGCTCAGTTATCTCAACTCGAGAGGTCTAAGCGATCTTCCCGAATTCGCATCTTTTGTTGAAGTAAGCCCAAACGCACTTCGCGAAAATCATGCCCATGGCGTAAGTCGTTGAGTTTTTTATTCAGCCTGTGGGAAACCGAATATCTTTTGTGTGTCCATAGCAAAGCAGCTTAGAGGAGAATCTAGGCTCGACGACGGTTGTTCTCCCCTTTTCGGCACTGGTATATTTTTATCCATAGGGGAGTCATATTGATGCAATTGAACTTGATTCAGTGACCTGGCCCGATTGCCAATCGACTTAGTTACTGTAAGAAGCCAGATCGGGGTTGGAGGCCCGAAGTTTAACGTTTCAGCACCAAAATTAATTTTTTGGCGAAATGGTGGTTCAGCATAGATAAAGCCCGCCGATTTTTTATCTAATTCTAATCTTCCTATTTCATTAGGATGATTGGTATCTAAAACGAAAAGAGCTGTGGGTGTCTCATCGTTTCCACTTTCAATTTCATATCCAACAATCGTAAGCTGGTGGCTTGCCGATTTGAATCCACCACCTTCACCTGCATCGAATTTTATTCCAGCATGAAGAGGGCCCTGCTCTCGCAAAGTTTTCATCACTTGCTGCATGAATTCTTTGCTTTGAAGACGACGGTTATCTTTGGCGAAATATTCAGAAGCTTCTGCGGCATCGTCGACAGCAAGGAAACTATCAATTTGTTGTTCATTTTCATCAAGCTTTCCTTTTTCGAAGGGATGAACCAAAGCATTTTGAATTTCCTGAACGACTCGGAGCAGGGGATTTTTTTGGTCCTGCCAGGTCTTCATCATATCCGTGACAAAGTCATCGAGTGATTCAAACCCCTGAATAGTAGATGATTGCCCCAATCGAATGGCGCTTGCGATCTTGTCATGAATCTGTTCATCGGAATCTCGAGGACCTTTCTTGAACTGAATTAGAGTTGAAAGAGCATTTTGGCAGTAGCCTATTCCCCCACAATGACCTTTACCAAAGCGAGGGTCATCGTTTCCAATCGACCAGATTTGAGAATTGGCCGAAGGGATAACCATGATGGCGGAGCGTCGGGGCGCAGGTACGGGATGACCTAAAATTTTAGAGTATCCCGTGTAGAAATAATCACCTTGCATTAACCCTTTAGGAGACTTTGAAAGGACAAAGGCACGTCCAGCAGCAAGTTTCTCAATTTTCGCATTTTGCTCTTTCCGAGAGCTAAAAATATTGAATTCTTCCTGTTCGGGCACTTGATTGGTAGCCCATGGATCAAGTCCATAAAGTTCTAAATAAACTTTTTTCATCTCCTCTGGGCTCAATTTTATTTTCAATTCAGAGAGCGCCTGTGCGCGAGATGTGTCTGAATTTGAGGAATTGTAGAGAGAGTCCAAAAGATGAGTATTTGGGTTTGCAAGCGGAGTAGAAGGTTTGACGGGTTCAGCCGAATGGGGCTGATTTTTGCGCCGATGCTTTATATAGTCATCTAGACTCTTTGGCGCTTGCTGAGCAAAGGCGGCGGTTGTCAGCAGAGTAACGAGAATACTGGTCGTGAAGACTTTTATCATGGTGCCGATTTCCTTAGAGCTAGAATAGCTGGATTCTTCAAATCAACTTGATCGGATACCAATACTGAAGATTTATCGCTTAAAGAGAAGTCCATGTTTAAGGTCAGATGTCCGGAAGGGAGTGGATCCTCACCAATAACGACGGCGTAAAGATTTTTCATATTCGAACGCAGACCATTCTCGTCTACGGAACTTCCGAAATCTGATCGAATTTGTTGAATGAGATCTTCAGAAAGAGGTCCAGCAAAAACGGAGGACGTAATTTCTTTAGCGACTTCGGAATCTCTTTGCAGAGTGGCCTTATTCAGTGAGCTAATCGATGCAGAATTTTTATTGAGCGAAACCAGTAAAATATAAACATATTTGTCATTAGAGATTTTAAAGTATTTCTGAAATACAGATGCCGAAATAGAAGAGGTTTTATCTATATCCGGACGTTCTTGGCTTGATGGATCAGCTGAGTTCTTTTCTTCATCTCCGCAGCTGATAATTGAAACCGATATAAAGATGAATAAAATGAAATGGGCGATTCGACCTGGCATAACTGCTCCTGTTTTTCCACCCATTATATGCTGTGCAAAATATATGCCGAAGGAGCGTTAAGATAAGTAGTTCAAAACATAGGCAGATTGTATCAAATCTACAGAAGCCCGGGGCAATCTTGTCTAAGTATTGGGTATTGGGGACTTTGCGCTCATGGCGTGAGTCGTTGATATGATTTCAAGGCTCTTCTTCAAGCTTACGTCGTAGGATTTCAAAACCCTCGTCTTTAAATGAGTAGGCATCTGCGGAATTCTCGGGTTCGAAAGGTCGAAGCGGAAAAGCTTTAAGATATTCTAAATTGATACGAGGCCATTTTTGTTTAGGATTTTTTTTCCATTCAACTTCTGCGGTTTCCCACAAATCTCGATTCGAAGCATAAACTCCACCTTGAACAAGCGTAAATCGACCTGAAGAATTACGCACTGTTCGTAAGGCTAAAAAGGATTTCTCATTCTCGGCTTTCATAAGTCCAACGAGGACTCCGTCGATATAAAGTCGAGCTCCCTTTCCATAAGAATGTGGAAACCACGGAAAGACGACAGAGGAAAAATCTTCTTCCATGTTTGAGCAACATCCAACATATCGATCGACATGTTTTGTAAATTGGATTCGATTTGATTCCAATATGTCCATTGGTTCCAAATGAAAGATCGTTCGAAATCTCCATTTGAGAGGATTCGGAAGCGCGGCATATCCAGTTGAGGCCAGAACTGGCAGAGCTCCGTAATTCCCAAGAATTGTCGTATATTTTTTCATCAAGGATTCATCGCTTCGAATGTCAGGCTCAATAACTGGCCAGTAAGCTCCAATCATGCGGCCAACATCAGGTTCCATATAAGAAAAAGATGCAAGACTAGACCAAATTTTTATTCGCTCTGGATACGAAACTTTGTCTTGCCAGAGTTCGGCATATCTCAACAGTGGTCGAACAAAGCGCACGGGACTTACTCGTTGATCGCATTCGCTTGCAAGCTGCACAAGAGCCGGCACAAAGGTATGAGGGTTAAACTTTAACGGGTTGATGCGATTGAGCTCTGGAAGAGCCGACATCGCCATACCCAAAACTTCCAAAGCTCTATCCTCTCCTGGAAAATTAATTCCTAACTCCAAGAATTTTGGCTCAAGTGGTGATGAGGTACTTAAATAATGCGGGCCATGAGGAAGAACTTGAGGAATATTTTCTCTATCTCTTCTAATTCGTTTGAGAGCTTCTGCTTGCGAATAACCATCTCGTTCAAGGAGTTCAATCCAAGCCGTATCGTCGACGAAAAGGATTGAAACGGCTGCTGTCGGTCCATAGCAGGAGGCGGCGCCTGTTTCTGTTGGTGTAGGTCCTGATGTGGCTGAAGCGATCAGCGAGATTGCTAGCGAAATATGGGTGATCATGGGTTGGGGGCTCTCTTTGCATAGTTTGAATAAATATCCAAGTGGTATGCACCTGATTCGTAGACTTCACTTTGGACTTGGCCGGCAATTTATGTATAAATCTTCGAGTTATGCGACCGTAGCTCAGCTGGATAGAGCATCTGGCTTCGAACCAGAGGGTCGGGCGTTCGAATCGCTCCGGTCGCGAATTTCCTTCGTCTTTTCCGTTTATACTTCGTCAGATTTCCGCTGCTCGGGCCTCATGGCCCACCTGAAGGGCCTATTCGACCCTGCGCTGCTCATCTTCCTCGTCTAAACGCAAAATACTTTGGAAATTTGCCGCTATGAAGTGAGGCCTGGGCGTTCGAAAAATACTTTGGAAATTTAGTGAGACTCGACCGCGATCCCAGTAAATTACATAGAGAGGAGTTTTTATGCCGAAAAAAGTCGCTGTTATTCTTGCGGGTTGCGGATTTAAAGACGGTGCGGAAATTCGTGAGTCGGTTTTAGCACTTACTGCCTTAAGCGAGGAGGGTGCGGAGGTTCAATGTTTCGCTCCTGATATCGATGTCGCCGAAATCGATCACCTCAATTTCAAGCCTACAGGGCAAAAGCGAAATGTACTGAAAGAAGCCGCGCGGATCGCTCGCGGAAAGATTTTTCCAGTCACCCAGCTCGATGCGAAAAACTTCGACGCTCTCGTAATGCCGGGTGGATTTGGCGCCGCTACCAACCTTTCCAATTTTGCGCAAGCTGGACCCCATTGTGAGGTAGAAGCGGGAACTGCGAAAGCCATCGAATCTTTTATCAGCGCGAATAAACCCATAGGCGCCATCTGCATTGCTCCCGCCGTTGTGGCGAAAGTTTTCAGCAAACACGGTGGAGTAAAACTCACCGTCGGTGAAACAGGTGATGCATCCAAAGCTATCGAAGCTATGGGCTCTCAACATATACCAACCAAACCCGATGGAATCGCGATCGATGGAGATCGCAAAGTAGTGAGTACGCCGGCTTATATGTATGACTCGGCTCCGCTAGCAGAGATAAGCAAGGGAATTCATAGTCTTGTGAAACAGGTGATGGCCTTCACTCAAAACTAAAGAGCTATGCTATA
>JADMIO011006388.1_pt1 | contig 41213 bp, 40 predicted proteins | sample 8958161 | NCBI WGS metagenome assembly JADMIO01 (sample SAMN16585339, study PRJNA669376) | soil metagenome | isolation source: Crop rotation soil | place: USA: Cullars Rotation, Alabama | collected 2011
ATACAATAAAATTACCCATAAATATCTTGAAAATTGCACAGATACAATCTTGACTACGACTAATAATGATCAAAAAAAAGTCACATGTAAAAGTACCAAAGAAAAAAAATTCATCAGAAGTTTATTTCCAGCCATAAGAGAAATTCAAAAAGGTTCTTATAAAAAAAAGAAACGTGATCAAATTCAGTCCGACAATAATATAATTCATTGTTTGGAAGCTGCATTATGGGCATTTTATTCAACAAATACTTTTGAGGAAGGTTGTATTATGGCTGTTAATTTGGGTGCCAATGCTAATGCAATCGGTGCCATTTATGGACAATTAGCGGGAATCTATTATGGATTTACACAAATGCCGCAAAAATGGATCTCAAAATTACACAAATTTTCATATTTATATGAAATGAGTCGGAATTTATTTGATATTTCTATTAATTAAATACAATCTGTTAATTTTTAAAATTATACCAAAAATATAAAAGTTATGGTTCTTGGTATGCTTTTTTAAACCTGATAAATTTATTGTCCAATGACTTTCAATCCTAATTTATTGCAAATCAAACCAATGATTCTTTCGAATGTGTGTTCAATCATATAATCGGGATGCAGAGGTTTGCCAAATTTCAAACGATATTGCAAATCGTTTCCTGTACCTTTAGGATCTTTACGAAGTTCATCACTGACAATTGTTAACCAATTAATGTCGATACTATCAGGTTTATTGAGTTTGACATAAACTTCATCAATTCGTGTATTGGCAATATATTTGATCACTTCTATATTGGCTAAAAACATTGTTCCAGCGATAAATTGCCATGATTGATCACAATTAACATCATAAATTTCACATAAATCAACTAAATGATAACGAAAACGTCGATATTCTTCTTGTTGATTTATGGGATCAAAAGTCATCAACCATTTTTTACTTCCGATCACACCCAAATTCGGTGTCTTGGGAAGATGTTCAAATGGAATATTAAAAATGGTTTGACATAAATCTTTACGCCATTGTGCACGTGTTTTGGAGTGAACAAAAATGACATATTTATAATCAATACCTAAATCGACAATATATTTTGATAACAATAAAAATCCACCAATATCACCCCCACGATTTTCATTCAAAAAATAATAAACATTGGGATTGATAATATTTTTAACATGCTCAGCAACAGCAAGTTTTAAATCACCTTTGTATGGTGAACTCTCTTCAACAATATTTATATAAATATCAAAGTTATCATTATTATAAAGATGGCTTAGATGATTAAGATAACTAATAAAAAATGGAAACATAACAATATCAAAAATATGAATCATTATAGCAATTTTAAAACCTAAATCGGTGGGACCTGGTTGATTTTGCATACTTGGAGGATTAAAAAGAATGGGTGCAGGTTTTGGTAAAAACCTTTCTTGCGGTTTTAATTTAACACGTATTTCCTTGCCATTTTTTAATGATTTAACAAAACGATTTTCGTAACATCCATACATTATCCAATGACGATAACAACCTTCGAGGCTGGTAATACCAGCCTTTCTCACATCATCATTTTGACTGAGATAATACTCCCAATCAAATTCATCTTTTGGAATATAGCACCCACTAAGTTCATTTATGGAAGCCATTATTTATAGAATATTATTTCTAATATATTATTCTATAAATATTTTATTGTTAAATTAGCTTGTAAATAAAATATAATATATTGTAAATTAAGATCGGAACGCTTCATCAATATTTGTTCCACAACCAGATTGATCATAACATTGAATTCCTTGACGCGATCTTTGTGCCAAAATTTCTTGTTTTCTTTTATCGAGGTGATTTTTTAATTGATCATGGCTCTTCATAGACATTGTTTGAGGAGTGCGAAAACAACTCGTTTGGTCATAAATATCACCTGGTGTCAATTGTTGAGAATCAGATTCAGGTAAGACACTCTGATCCGATTGTCTTCCATACATCCTATTAAGCATTTCTGGTGACATTTGTTTGAGTTGTTTATATTTATTATTACGGTCTTGATACAAAGATGAAGGATCAGCTACAGCTTCTCCTTGTGCATTATATGCACAGGTTTGGTTAATTGTTTTTAAGCTGGAAGTCGGAGCATAGTGTTGATTATTAATGGCATTTAATCCTTGTGGACCCACATTAAAACTTTTTTGTCTTTGTAAATTTTGTTGTAATTCCATCGCTTGTTCTCTTTTAAGTCGATCAAGAGCAACCGAATTTGAGTTTGAACTTTCCAATAAAGTTTGTGTTTCTTGTAATTGTTTCATTTGTAAATATGCCGAACTCATTTCTGCTTGAGGTTGTTGATTGGAAACAGGACTAGGAAAATATGATTGATCCATTAATAAGGATTGACCGATAACTTCGGGTAATGCATGTGGTTGTAATCCTTGAGGTTGATGAGGTTGAGGACCAATGGGAGTCAATTGATGATATCTGACAGTGTTTGGATCCATGTAGGGATCCTTTTGCGAAGTGTCATATTGAATCGTCATAGGATTGATATCAAAGGTTCTATCGTTGAAATTACGATTCAAATCAAAATGTTGGGTTTCTGGATCCCTATAATCTTTGTATTTTCTCAATTCGACTTGACAGTTTTTTAAATTTAGAGCTTGATTAAGTTCCATTAATGCCTATACAAACATCGCTAAAAAAAATTTTTATATTTGCAACTTATTTATTTTAATTATTGCAATAATAATTAAAATAATTAATGAAAAAAATTAGAGGACTTATAAACGAGTTTTAAAGTTAACTCGGGATCCTTGGTTATTTCCACATTTGTATCCTCCATATGAAGGCATGAAACAACTCTTTGATCCATATTTAATATCAACACAACGTCCAACTGTCATTGGTTGAGGTGTAACTGTTACGGAATTAAAATCATCAGGAGGAATTGGATAGGTTAATGAAGGCATAGGTATGTAAGGATTTCGAACAAATTCTTTATTTTCGCTATTGATGGGAATTTTAAAAGCTTCGTGAATATTACTCATTCTATATTTAAATCGATAGATAATTATTTTATGAACAATCAAGGGATTCTGAAAAAAATTTTCTCAGTTGTTCTAAAAAACCCAGATTGGGAGCAATCCAAGGCCTCTTTAATTTAACTTGATTATATGCACTTTGCAAAGAATTCGCATATCCTGCATGTCTAATAATTGCGATCATAACAGTTGCTGCTCTCGAACAACCCATTTCACAATGGACATAAACTTTGCCATTTTGTTCAATAACTTTTTTGACAAACTCGAAAATAGTTGGAAAATGTTTTGAAAGATCAGTTTGTTCCAAATCTGGGGCATCAAGAATTTCCAGTTTTTCGAAAGGACCATTCTTAACAGATCCATGTGGTGATCGACCAATGGAGAGGATATGAGTTATACCTAATTTCCACAACATTCCACCATAGAGTGTTGTTCGACCTTGTCCGAGAAACAAATATTCGTTAATTTGTGAAATAGGGTTAACTCTGTCAGGATTCTTTGATGAATCGATAATTAGAGTATTAAGATCATTGAGAAAAAGTTCGTTGCTCATGGTGAAAATAATATACAGTATATATAGTATATACTATATGATATTTTCGATAAAAATAATTGATAATTTATTTTTATCGATCATTTTATTTTAATAATTTATAAATCATGTCAAAGTTATTATCAACAGAAGTTCTTCATAAAAATATTAATAAGAGAGATTTTTATGGATCTTATGCAAAATACAGACAGATGATGGACTATGATTATTTTGGTAATTATACTGCTGAAAGACAAGAATTACAAGATAAAATTATAGAAAAATCGATAAAACATATCGACAAAAAAACCGAAAAGCCATGGTTATTATTTACTTGTGGATGTTTTGGAGCTGGTAAATCCCATTCGATAAAATATCTTGATAAGATTGGACATTTGAATATGGATGAGTTTATATATATAGATCCTGATAAAATTAAATACGAATTGCCAGAAGCCAATCATTTGATTCAATTAGTACCAAGTACAGCTGGATCTCTTTTACACAAAGAATCGACTTATATATCGTTATTGCTTCAATACATATTGTTTGATAAAGGATATCCCATGATTGTTGATGGTTCTATGAAAGATGTAGACTGGTATTGTTCGTATATTAATTGGATTTATATTCATTATCCTCAGTATGTTATTGGAATAATCAAAGTTGAAGCCACATTGGAATTGATTCTTGACAGATGTGAATCTCGAGGAAAAGAAACTGGACGAATTATATCAGAAGACATAATCAATGATATTTATCGCAGTATTCCTCAATCATTTGAAAAATTAAAACATATCGTTAATTTTTATATTATTATCGAAAATAATGAAAATATTATTATTAGTGACTACAAAATTACGAATGTTAAAATTTAAACTGTGAATGGTAATTTACATTTTTAATTTTATTTCATTATTAATATAGCTTATTATGGCAGGTGTTGCATATCAATATGGTAATTGTTATTGGAACGCAAGCGGAGAATTTGAGTGCCTTGGAGCTGATAAAATAGTCACGAAAACTGTTCTTGAAAAGAGTATCAAAAAAACTCCCCCTCAAATTCCACTTGAACATCAACAAGGTTTCGTTCAACCAACAAGTAATTATGCTCGTGTTCCCATTGATCGGAAAAATGCAGAAAGACATGTCATCGAACATTATGAAGATAATCAACGTCCCCAATCATGCGGACAAAGGTATCCAACAAATGACCCTGGTCATAGAAAAATGAGTCACGGGTTTAATGGAAGAAGTGACGATTTATGTCCATTAAGCCGAGAAATGGAAATTTCTGTCTATTTGCCTGACCGAGATTCGCGTTTTCCATGGGATCGCAATGAACTCCAACAAGGAAGATTTGTTCATCCACAGAGACAGGATGATCATCAACATAGACAAGATGATCATAGCAATCAACATGGATCAGAGGATTTTTTTAAGATTGATCCAAATAAAATCAAAAATCTCCCGCCCCCTGTTATTTTGCCACCAAGAGAGAGTCACAAGTCATTAGGAAAAAAAGATAAACATAAAGATAAACATAAGATTTATGCTCCATCAAAGTCAGCTGAAGGTCACACAAAAATGTCACCTTTCTTTGTTCAAGGACCAATTAATGGTGGAAATGCGAATCTATTATGGAATAATCAATCGAAATATTTCAATAAATTCAGAACAAAAGTCAATAAATATTATTTTCAATTACCTCACCAAAAATATTATGAACTTGTTGATGAATTCGGTCAACCAACTTTGATCAATCAAAATAAAGGAGGAATTGCTATATGGCAAGGATCTGCTTTAAAAAACACTGACTTTCGTGCAATAAAAAGAATTGATCTGATCGATGAACAATGTTTTAATAGTTTCCCTTGTCCTCACATAGGATTTTTGTACACTTACGTTAAAATAATTATACCAACAAATAAAATCGGAAATATTTTGAGTATTTGTGGAGATATTATGTATGATCCTATGAAACATATTATGGTTGTTAGAGGTATGTCACTTAGTTATAATATCGCTTTGATTGCCCTTGTTTGTCTTTATATCAATGGAAAATTAACCTGGTATAATATTATCGAAGGAAACTTAGTCAAACAAGCGATTGATCATAAACAACTCACAAATAAGAAAACACAAAAACAAAACATGGCTGTTATCAATAAATATCTGATTAAGTAAAGCGTCTTTGTTAATTAACATTAAATGACAATTAACTGCGACATTCAAGAAAATTCTGTAAAATCCAGAGGAAGATCATGATATTGCAATTTTCCATATAATTCTGTGTCAAAATACAAATCTCGAGGTAAAGGGGAAAGATTATCAATAGGAGATTTTGATTGAACAACAAGACCATTACAGACATAAGTACCTTCACATTCAAATTGCAAATCATAAAGGGTACACATATTATCTTCATCAAAGATCGAAGAAAAGATACATTGTGTGGGATTTTTTTTGTAAAATATAACTTTTTCGGATTTCGAAAAACAAATAGCCGGTCTTCTCGCTTTTTTATAAATGATCGGATGCATACAAGTGATCAATAATGGTTGAGTTGGGAAGTCTTGATATAAAAATCCTGGTTCCAATTTAATGATATCGATTGGACACAAACCATTGAGTTTTAATGTATTAACTCTCGCAACCTTATAACTTGTCCTAATTTGTGGGTCACCCGCTACTTCGTCTTCGCGAATGATGTCTTTGATCGATTTAAGACTACTGTCGGCCATGAGTATTTGTGTATCGGCATTGAAACCATTTATTTCTGTTGATAACATGGTTAATTGACAATTAAATGCATCGCCTGTATCAATCGTAAAACACAAACAAACAACATTAGTCACATCAACCATACTAAAATCACGTAGAGACCAATTGATACAGTCATTTTCAAAAGTCCCTGGAAAACTTTGTGATGTTTGGGCATCGTGAATCGTCAATGTTATGTCTATTGAATCTGTCAAATCTCCACTTATTATTAATGATGGGACTCCTTCAATATCGATGGGTTTTAAATAGTCATATCTGAAAGATAAAGGATGTTCACCATCAAAAATAATTTTAGCTGTTCCTTTTCCTATCATTATTTTTGATTTTCCTGCATTATCCAAAATCCTTTTTGACGGTTTAGGCCCCCATTGTGGCGAAACATAATCACTGCTCTCTATACAGGGATTGACTCTTACACTCTGTTTTTCAATAAAATTATCAAATATTGCAATAGGCATTATATAACATGGTAAGAATTAAAAAAAGAAAAAAAGTGGTCGATATGATAAAGATTTTAATGTTCTTATCAATTCATAAGGATAAAAAAACGACAATATCAAGAAAAATTGATCTTATATTATTCACTTTGTCTCAATTATTCAAAGTCATTAATAAAAATTTAAGACCACAAAAACCCAATGGGTATTCCAAGTTACTTTAATTGGCTAGTCAGACATTTCGAAGATGATATCATTTCAGATGATTGTCCGTTTGAAGTTATTCATCAGCTTTATTTAGATTATAATGGAGGTATTCATCCAGCTGTACGAAGCAAACCAGAAAGTTCACTCGATGATATGTATCAAAGTGTACTCAAATATCTCGAATATCTGATTGACGCTGTCAAACCCACTGAATTAGTTTACATTACAATTGATGGAGTTGCGCCTGCTGCAAAAATGAAACAACAAAGAGTAAGAAGATATAAGTCAATCAAAGAGGTTGCCGAAATCAATCAGTTGAAAAAAGAATATGGAATCAAAATGGACGAAAAAAATCAGAAGGATTTCAATATGATCAGTCCAGCCACAGAATTCATGACAGAACTTTCCGAACGTATGGTCGCTTTTCTCAAGGAACATAAACAAGGAAAATATCAGCATTTAAAGATCATTTTCACAGATTCTTCTGTTCCTGGAGAAGGAGAACATAAAATTCTCAAACATCTTAAAAAGCAACCACTTGATAAGAATTGTGCCATTTATGGCCTCGATTCCGATTTGATCATGTTGGCTTTAAGTACAAATAGAAACAATATAGCGTTGGTCAGAGAAAATACATTGATTAAAGATAATGGTATGGATATCGATATTGACAAATTTCCACAATTAGCTTATTTCATAATTGATGGTCTACGGACCCATATCGTTAACATCATGAATCCATATACATCATTAGCTGAACTTGAAGGTTTAAAAATTTTCTCTGTTCACGACAAAGGTAAACATGGTTCATCGAAAGTTGATTCAACGGACGATATTGCCCTTTTGCATGAAAAAATGAAAACGGAAGAATTTTTTACACGAGAAGAAGATATTATTCGAGTTGTTAGGGATTATATCTTTATCTCTTTCCTTTTAGGAAATGATTTTGTTCCCTCTTTCGAAGCATTGAAAATTCGTGAGGGTGGAATAGAACAAATTCTGCGTGCCTATAAACTTATCATACAAAAGAAACGCCAATATCTATTAAGAGATGACCTTAAAATCAATGAAGAGTTCTTTTTCGAACTGATTTATGTTCTTTCTGAAATTGAAAGAGACTTACTAAAGAAACAAAAGAAAGGTCGAGATTACAGAATTAAATCCAAAGATCCTTTCTATAAACCACATAGTTTTTCGGAAGCACTACAAGAATATCAATTTGTTGAGAATTTATACAAAGATGAAATTAATGTTTTTAAAGATGGTTGGGAAAATCGTTACTACAACTATTTTTTTCACATAAAAACAACAGAAATGTGTCATAAAAAATCACAAGTCGAAACCATTTGTGACGATTATATAGTTGCACTTCATTGGATTTCAAGGTACTATTTTGATGAATGTCCTGATTGGCATTGGTCTTATCAACATGAAGCCGCCCCTTTATTGACTGATTTGGCTATGTACACCTCAGTGTATCCACAAAAAGTTAGTTCTGTTGAGTTTGCTCTCAATGGACCAGTTGAACCTTATCATCAACTTTTGATTATCTTACCTCCTCAAAGTTCTCATCTTTTACCGAAACCATTTAAGGCTGTCATGACAGAGGATAGTTCTCCAATTATCCATTATTATCCCACTGATTTCGAATTTGAATATTATGGAAAGAGATTCAAATGGGAATGTCACCCCAAAGTTCCTATGATCAATCCTGCCGAATTATCCAAATATTTATTTTATATCAAAGATAGATTGACTGAAAAAGAAAAACACAGAAATCAATTTGGGCAACCAATTGAGTTCTAAGTGATGCGGCTCTAGATGATAGAGCTCTAGATGATAGAGCTCTAGATAATAGAGCTTTAGATGATTCGTTTAATATAATCGTTGACAAAAATGTCATAAGTATCGATTTGTTTTCTTATTTGCAAAAAATTCTCATAATTTTTGTAAAGTCGAATCATTTTAGCCTTTGTCAAAAAATTCTTTTTCCCCAAATGAGGACGACCTAAATACTTTGTGCACAGAAGGTTTTCGATTTTTTCATAAGTATTCTTAAGATCTACTGAATCAACATTTTTCGAGTCTGAAAAAAAACTAATATGAGCCACAAGTGAATAATCTGAACTTTGACTTAAATAAATGTCTCGATCCATACCAGAAAAACGGATCAATAAAGTCGGGACCAAAACGTGATGAGGATATCGATCAGTTTTCAATAAATCAAAGAGATCAATGATTGAAGAATTAAGAAAATTATAAGGAACAGCTATCTCTGATTCGATATAACTAACAATTTTGGAAGTTGTCAGCATTTTATAATAAACATCATTACGTGATGCCAATCCCATATGAGAATCTCTGGGTGACTTAAACATATATGTTGATGTATTATTTTTTTGTTTTTTTCTTCTCAGTAAAATTTTGCAATTTTTCGTCCGAATGTCAGCATAAATTTCTGTCAGTGGATAGTTTGCTAAGATATTATCCAAATTAAGAATCGTGTCGGGCCATTCCATATAGAGAACCTCTTCTTCAATATCATAAAGATCTTCGCATTGTAATGTTATTGAATAGATCACACCCATAGTTCCAATAGAAACCACCATAGCAGGAAACAAATTATCTTGTCGATTAATTTGACGGAAGCTTCCATCTGGTAAAACAATAGTGAAAGAAATAATCGCTGCTGCTAAACTACCTGTATCAGCTCTTGAGCCATGTGTTGCTGTCGAGATTGCACCAGCCAAAGATTGTGCCGATACAGCAGGAATTGTATGAAGAGCCAATTTGTGTGGAAGAAGAGCAAGAATGAGATCATATACAATGATACCTCCTTCAGCAGTGACTGTTTTTTTTTCTCGATCGACACTTATTATTTTATTAAATTTGTCCATTCTTATCATAATATCATTGGATCCTGAAATATCATTAAAAACATGATGTCCAGCAGAAACTCTGATTTTTTTCCCCTTATTATTATTGTTCTTAATGATTGAAATCAGTTGGTTAATGTTCTCAGGAAAATAAATTTTACAAGGCTTAACTTGATAACTGCCATCAAAATTATCATACATATAAAAATTTTGGCAACCTGATTGATTCATTTTGCAATATATGATAAGTTTCTAAAATATTAATCTTTCTCTGTGATTTTTCCAATCGCTCCACCTTTATCAAATCCCGCAGAAAAAAAAACTTCGTTTCCATTAACTTTCAATTCTCGGAGACCACGAATCATAATATCTTTATTCTTTTTCCCTTTTAAAGTTCCCAGATAATGACCATCCAAATTATAAGCAGTTATTTGTCCATTTCCATTATTTGAAACAAGAACTTGGCCGGAAAATTTACCGAAATGATTGGGTGCAATCATTAATGACCAAGGAGAGTTAAGATGATCTTTACTTATAAATCTCTTCACAAAAGTTCCATCGGTATTAAAAATACTAATAAATCCATGGCCATCACCAGGTTTATCTGTGTTGCGGTTTTGTGGATCAATTTCGGCGTAAAGAATATATAGGTATTTATCTAAACTGACAATGTTATATGGAGAATAATTACTTGGTAATAGAGGATCAACAAAAGGACGCCCAGGTAAATGTTTAAAATTAAAATCATAAACATCAATCCTTCTATTGAAAAAATCTGCCAAATATAAATTATTATCAGCAATTGTTAGACCTTTATAAACTGATTTTGAAAAGCTGTTATCAATAGCTATAATGGCTCTGGAGCTAATCAAAGGACTATATGAAATAACAAACCCCGTTTCAGTTGAAACCATCAAAAAACTGGCCGCCAAGTGTGAAGGTAATAAATCATCTGAAACAACAAAACCTTTGGTCTCATTAATAACAATACCCGTCGATAGTGGTAATATCATACTCTTGTTAACGTTAGTACTTAATGGTTTTTTGTCCATAACAAGAGGAGTTTTTATTTTGGTTATGGAATCAGTGATCGCAAAAAAAGATGATGGATAATTAACAATATGCGGAAGATTATAATCTTTTCGTGTTCCTAGGTGTTGTATTAATTCGTTAAAAGCAACAGTTGTTCGTGAAACATCAATTAGTGGCGTAATAATGATACTTGCTATTGCACTTTTAAAAAATGCTTGAGATGTTTGATCGACAGGATAATCTGGATATACTGCACAAAATTTTACTATATTACTGGAGTCCAATAAAAAAGACGACAAGTGAGTTTTCAAAAATTCAACCATATCACCAACATGAGATAAAGTCAAAAGAGGAGGTATAAGAGGATCTTTTGTTGTTCCTTTTGTTGATGGTAATAAAGGAATCTGGGGATGTGTTGGTAAAACATTATTCATCCAGTAATATATATGATATAATAATTGCATTTGTAAAGGAGTTTGAACCATTTGTGAATTAAAAAGATCAATTGTATTGATCGAAGAACCATTATGAGTGTATTGAGCAATATGTGAGGAACCATTTTTATTGGTAACCCACAAATTATGATTAACGAAAGCTAACCCCCATGTATTAATAAGATGAGAGTCATGATGATCTGCGTCTTTTGTGGTTTCGTTAGAAACTAATTTTATAACTTTATATTTATTTTTGTGTGACATTTATAATAATAAATAAGAAAAAAACCTTTCTGATTAGGAACGTTTTTTTCTTGTCTATTCATCACTAATTAGAATCATTACTAATTAGAATCATTACTAATTAGGATCATTACTAATAACTGTTATTGCTTTTAATCCTTGTGAATTTTACCAATGAGTCCATCAGCCCCCAAATTGGGAGCCGATGAAAAGTAGACCGAACGGTGACGAGTCAATAATGCCCATAAACCATCGATTGTTATGGGTTTTTCTTTTTTGTCTTTTAGTTGTCCAATGTGTTTACCATCACAATCATAAACATTTATTTTACCATCTCCATGATTACTAATGAGTAATTTGCCTGAAAATTTTCCAAAATCGTCAGGAGCTCGGGCCAATCCCCATGGGACATTTAATTGTCCACCGCTAATTAATCTTTTAACGAATGTCCCATCAGGTTTGAATATACTTACATATCCAAATCCAGGTCCTGATTCATAAGTTGTAAAATCGGGAGCCAATCTTTTCGCATAAACAACATATAAAAGATCATTTATACTGACAATATTAAAAGGTGCATATTCTTCGGGAATTGTTGGATCAATAAAAGAAAAAGTTTTGTCTGGCTTGAAATTAAAATCAAAAACATCTATTCGGGCATTAAAAAAATCAGTCACGTATAAAAAGTCATTGACAATAGTGACACCTGTATAGGAGCTTAATGAAACTTCATTATTGACAGCTGTGAGCATATTTGCATTGACTAATGGATTATATCCCCATATGCGACCATTTCTGGTTACGACAAGGAATCGACTTGAGGCAGATTGATTATTAATACTAATAACAAAACCCCTTGTGTGATTAACAACAATTCCCATGGGAAGATTATTTAAGGTTAATTCAAGTGCTAGTGGTGGGAACATAAATCCTATATTTTCTGATGTTGAATCTTTATTAATAACGCTTGCTTGAGTTTGGTCTTGACTTATTAATTGTGGTGGTAACAATTGTTGAAGACTCAAAAGATCCTGAGTAAACTCCGATATCAAAGATGGATTAGTGGGACTGAAACTTAATCTTTGATATGAACTAATGGCCTTACGGAAACCTCTTTGTATCTCGGAAGTTAAAGGAGGGGCATTGGTATTATTTGGGACATTGACCATAAAATTCATTAAGCGATTAATGTTAACATTGCGACCTAAATATCCATTGGGACCAGTCAGAAAATTGAGTAATTTTGCCACGTCAGTCAGTGGAATATATGGTGTAAAAGGGGTCTTATTAGGAAGTGGTATAGCAATGGGTTGACCTGTGCGAATGATGGTTACACTTCTTTCCAAATATAATAAATCAAATAATAATTCAATAACCAAAGTAAAACGTCCAGAGGGAGCCGGTCTAAACACAAACAAGGGGGTTTCAGGCAAAGGAAATCCATTCAATTTGTAATGTGTTATACCTCTGTTTCTTCGATCATTATGAGTTGCCCAGATCGTTTTTTCTTCAAAATCAATGCCAGCGGGACCTGTAAGTAACATATTTTCATATTTGGCGAGTCCGGGAATGTTTGAGACTAATCGATGAATTTTATACTTATTATTTCGAGACATTTGCTTATATTTTATATTGCAGAATTTATTTTTCCTAATAGTCCATTGATACCTTTCGGTCCAGAAGAAAAATAAACTGACCGATTGTGACTAACAAGAGACCATAAACCATCCAAAACAATCTCTTCATGACACTTATTTTTTAATTTTCCGATATGATTCCAATTTTTATCATAAACATTAATTTTTCCATCACCATGATTGGCAACTAAAAATTTACCCCCAAACTTACCAAAATGTTCAGGAGCAACAACAAGTCCATATGGAACATTTAATGGACCACCACTAACGAGTCTTTTAATCAAAGTACCATCTGGTTTAAATAAGTTAATATATCCAAATCCTGGGCCGCGAGCTGCTCTTGCATAAGATGGTAAATCTATTTTTGCATATGTTACATATAAAAGATCATTTATATTAACAATATTGATTGGTGCATATCCCATTGGTAACTTTGGATCACTAAACTTGGGCTCTCGAATTATTTCAAAGTTAAAATTAAAAGTGTGTATGGCCGCATTGGCAAAGTCAGTTACATAGAGATTATTACCAACAATACTGACTCCTGTGTATACGCTCGCAGAAAGATTATTGTTAACAGCTTCTATAGCGTTAGCATCAACCAGTTGATTGTATCCATGTATAGTTCCATCAGCCGTGACAGCGATAAAATATGACGCAGCCTTTTTATCTTTCGATTTAATCACAAAATTGTGCGAATTATTGATAACTAAACCCATCGGTACGGGATCATAAAGAGGAAGTATCTCTTTCTTTGTGGATTTAACAGGAGTTGACAAGGTTGTTTTCTTTACACCTGGGGGCAATGTATTTTGTGCTGCAAGTAACGCTTGTGCTGCAAGAAAAGCTTTCCCTGTATCTGTGACATCAAAACTAGAAGCAGAAACCGCTTGAGAGGCATTGAGAAAAGCTTTCATTTGTTCAAAATTGAGAGGTGGAGCACTAGGATCATTAGGAATATTGTTACAAAAAGTAACCAACTTTGTAATATCAACAGTGGGAGAATCAGGTGTTGTCAAGAACTGATTCAAATTAGTAGTCATTGCTAGAGCAAATCCAGGAGGGACAACAGGTTGATTTGGTGTTGTATTTGATGGAGGAATATTGACAATAACACCGCCATCAAGTGTTGCTTCAACATTTTTGTACAAAAATGCCATGTCATAAAGAAGCTGCAGTGGTAATGAATAGGGAATATTAGTAAAAATAAGATGAGTTGTCAGTAAATGTTGACCTTCAAGAGTATATTTGGACAAATTATTTTCAACTCCTTCACTACCATTATTACCACTCCACAAAGTATGATTGTCAAGCAGGAGTCCCCCAGGAGCCCTCAGTCCATTATCGAAATAATTGGCCGTACCCTCAATATTTGAAACTAATCGTTGTATTTTGTATTGGTTTTTATGTGACATTGATATATATATATAAATAAAGAAATTTATGATTATGGACTGGGTGGGATGCCAATAAAAATAGGCCTCATTATCAATTAAATAATCATTCAATTGATAATGCGCTAATGAACAATTGTCATGATAATATAAAAATATTGACATTAAATTCCTGTTTGTTTTCTTGATCTAATTTTTCCAAAGATTCCATCAATTTCAGTTGTTTCATTATTGGGGCTAGCTGTAAAATAAATGGAATCTTTACAAACAGCTAATCCTCTGAGTTTTTCAATAGTAATTGGATGATCACTTTTATGTCTCAAAGTCCCAATATGTTTACCTTCGAAGTTATATACATGAATGAGTCCATCACCTCGATTACCGACAAGAATTTTATTACTATATGACCCACAGTTCGATGGTGATAAAACTAAACCCCATGGGGCATTTAAATCTCCTTTACTGACCAATCTGCGAACAAAAATCCCATCAACATTAAAGACACTAATATATCCATTACCATGACCTGGCAATTCTTCCAAATTATCAGGGCCTTTCTGCAGAGCATATGAAACATATATATGTTCGCCTATGTGGGCGATATTGAATGGAGCATAATTTGGTGGTAAAGGTTTCTCAGCATCACCATCAACGAATGGGAATCCTGATACTTCTTTGAAGTTGAAATCAAAGACATCTATTTTATTGTTGAGAAAATCAGCCGCATATAAGTGATTACTCGCGACTGTTAAACCTGTGTATATTTGTTCATCAAGGGATTTTATAACTATGTATGCGTTTGATGTATCAACCAACGGATTATAAGCATAAATATTTCCCTTTTTTGTTGCAATTAATAAAAAACTTGCAGCACGCAAAATAGGAACATCATCCCCGATTGGAATATTGCCAACCACAAACCCTTGAGATCGATTTATAGTGATGGCTGTTGGTAATTCATCTGTGGTAATATCCCCATTCTCATTGATCAAATTAACCGTATCAGGAGATACTTTATTTCCATTCAAATCATAGTGACAAATGATGCCTGCTTGTGTGTTGGCAACCCAAAAAGTTTCCCTGTCGTTAACAATTCCCCATGCATTAGACAAATTGGGATCATGTTTAGATGCATCACCTGGGCGGCTAGAAATTAGGCGTCGAACATTAAATTTTTTGATAGGCATTTATTTATAATTTAAACTCATAATAAATTTTTTGTGAATTTATTGAAATCTATTTTGAATTATTTGCAAAAAAAATAGTTACATTTGATAAAGGTAATTATTGACAGATTAGATGAATCTGATGTCAAAGTATAGTGATAATGATTATTTTTCGCTTATCTATGTGACATTTTAAGAGCTGAGATCTTCCATCTCATCACTCTCATCAATCTCATCAATATCTTCCATATCACCATCTGAAAGATCCTCGTCGATAATTTCAACATCAAGATGTTTCTCAGTGGCATTGGGATTTTGTTTGATATAGAGATCAACAATATTCTTTTCTCTATTGATATCGTCAGCTGTTGTCACTGACGGATCATTGAGAATTCTTAAAGCTTCCGAGTATCGATCAAATGTTACTTGTCCATATTTCTTTTGTAATTTTCTCAATCGATTACGTTGAGCTCTCTTTTGTTTCTTAATTTCTTCAATTGATTGAACAACTTTACTTTGAACGTTATTTTGTAACTCAGCTGCTTTTTGTTCTTCTGTCTTCTTTTCAGGTACGGGTCTCCTCTTAGCTTGTTCTTGTTGTTTTTCACGATGGGCTTGTTGTACTGCTCGACCTCCACGTCTCAAACGTTGTTGTTCAATTTTGGCTCTTAAACGATCTCGATTAGTCATTGGTCCTTGTTGAGTCGGTTGAATATTGGGATTTTGTTGGAAATAGGTGATTAATTCTTGCAATTTAGGATCTTTTTGAACTTTTTTCATTAATTTTTTGTAACTTTTATTTTGAGATTTTTTGCCAGATTCAATCATTTGATCAACTTTTGACTGAGGTGGATTTTCATGCGAATGACCATGATCGTGACCATGATCATGACCGCAATCACAATCACCTTCACCCTCATGTTGATGTTCATGTTCATCTACATGTTGATGAACTTGTTCGGGCTCTTGTTTAGGCTCATCAACTGAACCTTGTTCAGGCTCGTGTTTAGGTTCATGTTGATGCTCACTCGATTGAGTATTTGGTGATGATACTGGCGTTGGTGCTGTCAATTGAGTTGAATCATTAGCATCCCCACTAAGATTTAATCCCACCAGATCAGTTGTTACATTATCAATAGTGAGCTCAGCAGGTGTTATCTTTTCGGTATCCATTAAGTGAGATAAATTATTATTTTGTTTGTCTCGGGTGTAATAATTTGTAAATCAAATTTTCAATTCGATTTACAAATTATTTCCATTTATAAGTTCATATAGATATTTTATTATTATCAGGGATATATATATTGCATATTCAAAAATGGACTCTTGTTATCTCTTGATTAACGGTAAATATGTTTTGGGTAAACAACTGGGAGTTGGGTCTTTCGGCGAAATTTATTTTGGAATTGACAAAGATGAACCAGCCAATAGTCCCAATAAATTAGTTGCAATTAAACTTGAACATCGAGACCGAGACATCCAATTACTCAAATTCGAATCAAATGTTTATAGATATCTCTATCAACCAGGAAAAGGTGTCCCACAAATTTATTGGAGTGGCGTTCAAGATGATTATAATGTTCTCGTCATTGAAATGTTAGGCCCCAATTTGGAAAATCTATATAATTTGTGCGGGCGACATTTTTCTCTCAAAACAACGATTATTCTCGGTCAAGAAATCATCAAAAAAATGCAGTATGTCCATTCGCGAGGTATTATACATCGAGATATCAAACCTGAAAATTTTTTGATCGGTCTTAACAATAATGACGTTTATGTTATTGATTTTGGATTATGTAAACTCTTCAAAAATAGTGATAATACACACATACCTCCAGCCCAAAACAAAAAATTGGTCGGGACGGTCAGATATGCAGCACTTAATAGTCACTTGGGACTCGAATTATCAAGAAGAGACGATTTAGAGTCAGTCGGCTATATGCTGATTTATTTTCTTAAAGGAACTTTGCCATGGCAAGGATTAGGACCTAAAGGTCTGACTCGTGAAGAAAAATATCGATTGATTTATGAATGCAAAAAAAATACAACGATTGAGCAATTATGTCAGGGTTTACCAAAGGAATTTAAACTTTACATGGAACATGTAAAATCATTAGAATTCAGTGAAAAACCCAATTACAATTATTTGTATAATCTTTTTACTCAACTTTATAAGAGAAATAAATTTGCATATGATGGCGTCCTTGATTGGACCAAAATCAAAGAAAAATAAATTTCTTGTCTATACATATAGATAGATATGTATGAACTCTTATTGGTTGTTTTAATGATTTTTTGTTTGAACGGTGTTGTCAATATCATAAATAAAAGGGAAAAATTCCACCCAACAGCTCTTGCAGAACCCATCAAAGAAGTCGCATATTACAATAAATTACCTCGACACAACCGTTTAACACAATTACCTTATAATCAAAATCCCATACCAACACATATATGGTGTCATCCAAGGATGCTTTATAACCCATCTTGTCAACCAGATTGCACACAAACAATTTCGCATAATTATCAAAATTCATACCCCAAAGTTGTGTCAGGATTCAGTTATCCTTTCACTAACACAGAAAATATGTCTTGTTTAACTGATGAGCACAATGTTAGACAATGTTGGATTTCACAGAATCGTGAATGATCATGATCTAAATTTTATTATCAAAGTTTGTTTTTGAAAACAAAATTTAGATGGAAAAGGACAATGGAATTTAATCGCTAGAAGGAGCGTTTTCTGCATGACTAGTTGGGACACTGTCATTGCTTCTTTGAGTTCGTGGTTGATAAGTTCGTCGAGGGCGTTGATCACGGTCTTGATCAGATCGTCGGTCAGTTCGATCAGTGCGTTCACTTCGATCATTGCGATCACTTCGTTCACGTTGACCACCTCGTCCTCCACGTTGACCACCTCGTCCTGTGCGGGCAGGTCGAGGTCCACGGGAACGGAAGCCTTCAGAATCGACGTTTTCACGTTTTTCTTGAACTTCAGAGGTTTCTCCTTCCTTTTGAACTTCACCGTTCTCATCTTGACGAGGGCGGTAAGGACGGCGTCCTCGAGATCGAGGTGCTTGACCGTCTTGTCGGCTGCGAACAGCTGAACTTTGAGAGAGGCGTTTTTGAATCGCTTCCCATGAGGTTCGATCCCAGTTGATGAAAACACCAAACTTGTTTTGGCTGCGATCGTGTTGTTGACGACCAATCATGTTGAAATAAACAAGGAATGCACTTTCCCTTGTACCATCTTCCCCGATTTCTGAGTGTTCAGCATCAAGGTAAGCTTGGAGATCAGCAACAACAGTTCCCTTGGTTAAAAGGTCTTTTGCGTAACAATTCTCGAATTTGAGTTCATCACTAAAGGTAAATTCAAAAAGACGAGCTTCGGACTTGCCGTAGCCTGCATATGTCTTTACCTTCTCGGGGATTAGGGTCTTAAGGTGCTCAAAAAGAGCAGCGGAACCTTTAGCACGATTGTCAGCCAATCGTGCTTCGTGTTCCTTGCGGCGAGCATCTCGCTCAGCACTGATCTCTTCCTTACGCTCATTGTAGCTCTGAACAAGTTGTTTCACATCGTGAATTAACTTGGGTTGAGTTTGTGAGTCAGAAGATTTGAGGGTCAAGGTTTTCTTTTCTTGAGAAGTCATGGTAATTGCTTGTATCGGGTAATGTGATTTTTAACGTAATCGATTTCGTCAGATCAAGGTTCAATTGGAATCAATTTTTATTGTACATGATCCTTGACTCTGGACCACTCTGGCACAGAATAGTCGTTTCAAAAAAAAATTGAAATGATTATTCTGTCCATAAAAACATGGCGATCATAGAATCAAATAATATGTCCTTGGCAAGTTCAGATCTTTCAACTCTCAAGCCAAAATTTAAACTCGGACTCAACAAGAAAGTTTCTACGTATGAACCCTCATATAGTGATGAAATGAGCGAAGAAGATTTTGTCAAAACAAAATCAGAATTTCAATCACTTGCAAAACTTAATGATCATATTAGTGAACTGATCCAAAATAATGTCTTTTTCCTCTTTATTGAGCTCCTCAAAAAAATTAGCACAGATTATAAAGATAAAGGGCTTTCTTTCACGGATCTCAAAAATAAATATTTATCCTATTTCCAAAAAGAACTCACACATTCTAACCTTTTTTGTGAACTCTTATCAGCCAATTTAGAAACAATGGATCTCAATCAACTTAAACAAGAAATCAACAATGGCAAAATGATTGTTGAAAAACAATCATCACCGCTTGAAAAAGCTATTAATAACTTATCTCCCAAAAATTTAGAAGTGGACATGAATCAGCCACCATCTCCAACTTCATCTGCTAACGATTCAATGGAATATAATGAATCTGAAGAAATCCAAATTGACATAACAAAATGTTATGCACGGACTGCTGGAAATAAACAATGCAGCCGTAAAAAACAAAAAGGACAAGATTTTTGCGGTAGTCATTTACATAATCAACCTCATGGACGTATCGATCAAACTCTTGATCCCAGTAAAAATAAACCTAAAAGAAGAGGACGTCCACCCAAAAATTTGCAGAAACAACCTGTCAGTGAACCTCCTCAAGTTGAAATTGTACAGATGGACGCTAATATTGAAACCATTAATGGAATTGATTATATGGTTGATAATAATAGTGGAAATATTTATAAAATACCTGATAATTTCGATCCGGAAGAAGGAACGATTAATAGTGATCAACTACGATTATTGGGAAAAAAATTACCCAATAATCAAATTACATGGTATTCGGACACAGATCTAAAGTTTATTGATCAATCAATTTAAACGTTCTTGTTAAGACTAATTTCTTTGTTACTCCGATAACATTCTTTCGCAACTCAAAATTGCTCATATTTTGATATCACCAGGACAATTATAAACGGAGGAAAAAAATTGAACCTCAAATTTTGCTATTGTTCGGGAACTATTTTCCTTTGACGTTCCATTGCAAATGGTCAAGATAAAGATCAATATAAAAAGTAACACAGTTCAACAAAAAACTACATCTCCAGCAGAAAAAAACAAAGTTAACATATTGACTGTCTCTCAATTGAAACAGGCAGCCGATTATATTAACAAAGTCATTCCCTACGATGAGGATTTTTCAGATGATGACATTCCCAATGAAATTCCTGAAAAACCACAACAAAAAATCATTATAAAACCAAAAATTACTGTTGGTTCCAAAATTAAAATCAATATCAAAAAAGAAGACATTGATGATTATGGGTCTGACGATAGCGATGATGAGGATATCGAATTACCATCAATCGAACCCATTATCGTTCTCAAACAACCAACACCCACTCCACAAACAATGGTTAAGATTAATGTCAAAAAGAAAAGCGATGTCGCCACAGAATATAAAAGTTTAATTCTCAGTCAAAAACCAATTAAAACCTCACCTCTTGAACCAATTGTTTTACCAACAGATCTCCAATTGGAAAGTTTTTATGATGATGGAAATGAATATTTTATTAATTGGTCGACAGGATTTATTTTTCCACCAGAAACAAGTCAAGCAACAGAACAACCTCCGGATCCTATCGGTAAATTGATTGAGACCGCATGGGATTCTTCCGATTTTAATGAGGATAAATATCCACTCATGAAAAGAAAAATCAATTGGTTTTTTCATTATGAACTTGATGTTGATTCAATTAATTAAATATTGGCATTGAAAGGAAACACTTTCTATTATCATGTTTCCACTTTGTCTGTAATGATCTTTGGTTGAATCAACATCAAATTCATACGACTATTATCAATTTAAATACTTTGAATTAACACTATCTAAAATTTGATTTATCAACCGGGAGTTCTCAGAGAGTATAAATTAGATTAAAAATGTCAAACAAAGAAGTATCCACTGAAGACTTCCTTGAAAATGACAAAGAAGAAATTGATGTGGAAAGTGACAATATTGATCCAGAATATACCATTATAGGGTCAAGAGGAAGCTCTGAAGAACTACATATGAAAACATCAATTGAAGATCAAGTTCAAAATTCGGTCGTTCAAGTTTTTAATGATCGAGTTGTGCAAGATTATATCAGACCATGGAAAACTCGCGGTCGTGAAAATGGATCAGGAACAGGTTTTTGTGTTTTAATCAATCACAAAAAATATATTATGACCAATGCTCATTGCGTATCTTCAACAACATTGCTAAGAGTACAACAATATGGTCACGCAAAAAAATATCAAGCAACGATTACATATGTCATGCCCTCATGTGATTTGGCTATTATTGATGTTGAAGATCAAACCTTTTGGAAACCATTGGTCCCAATGTCATTCGTTGATGATTTGCCATCTCCATTGTCGACTATATATGTCGTAGGATATCCTTTAGGAGGAACAAACATTAGTTTTACTAAAGGAGTTGTTAGTCGAATTATGACAACCACTTACGAAAATCATGGCTATGTAGATAATATTGCTATTCAAATTGACGCAGCTATTAATCCAGGAAACTCTGGGGGACCTGCTGTTGACAGTAACGGAAATGTTGTTGGTATTGCTTTTCAAGGTTATGACGACGCCGAAAATATGGGACAAATCATTCCATCTTATCTTTACAAAAATGTTTTTCTCCATTATTTCAATAAATATGGAGCTCTCCCAGAACCTGAAAGATCAATCAAAACCAACCAAATTTCTGAGCTGGGTATTAATTACCAAACATTGGAAAATGTCGATATCCGTCGATACTATAAAATGTCTGACGAACAAAGTGGCATTCTCGTAACTAACGTTTTCCCCTTAAGCAATCTAAAAGGAAAAGTTTTTCCAAATGATGTTCTATTGTCTTTTAATGGTCTGAGAATTGAATCTGACGGAAATATACAACCATTCAACAAAAAAATCCATTTGCTATACGAACATGTGGTCACTAATCATCCACCTGATACTATATGTACACTTGAAATTCTCAGGGATGGGCAAGTTCATCACATTGAAGTCATTCCCAAATACACAACAAAAGCTATTGAAGGAAATATCTATCATTCAACCAATCAATATTTAATTGTTGCAGGATTCGTTTTCATCGTTCCCAGCATTCAATATATTAATCAAAAAATAGAAGAAGGTGGATCAATTCCTTCATATATACAGGCATTAATGTTTGGTATTGATGCAGATCGTAATGATCGTGAAATTATTATTCTCAGTTCTATTCTTCCCAATGAAATTAATATGGGATACTCATGTTACCCATTCAATAATTTCCCATTGACACATGCTAATGATGAACCTGTTTATAATTTGAAACATTTTGCTTCAATTGTTGATAACAACGAAAAACCATACCTAAAGTTGTCTTTTTCCAATCTTTTCGATCAATCAACAAATGTGCTGATTCTCGATTCCCTCAAAGTTAAGAAAAACTCAAAACAAATATTAAAGGAAAATCTTATTGCTTTTGATCGGTCAGACAATTTAAGATAATAAATTGTCCATGACATTTATATTTCTTTGATAATTATCGATTTTATTGAAAAGAAAAAATGATAACGAGAAAATATATCAAAATTGTTTTTTTGTCAATCAATGGAAATTACACAAGATGATGGATATGTATTGATCGATTGCAATATTTATAAAAATGACAATACACAGTGCCAATCGCAATCAACTCAAAAAACTTCACCAATGGGAATAAAGAGAATCTATGATACGGACAGAGAATTTACTATGTTATTTGATATCAAAGATTATTTAATATCTATATGGGAAAGTTACGATAAAAATTCCATGAAAGTTTGGAAACAATTTTGTTTAGATTTTCCAAGAATGGATTTTATGTTTGATGAAGAAAATATCACAGATCCTCATCAATTCTTCCAAAAAATATCAAAATACTGGTTCAAAGAAAATATTATATTTGATAATATTCTTACTTACTTACTTATGATTATGTTATGTAATCAATCATCATTCGGTTTGCCATGTGAACTGTTAACCAAAATATATAGTGATGAAGCTAACAATCAGCATGTTATTTATCGACATGATCGTAGTATGATTAAATTTACAACAATTGCAGATGATGTTGAATGTACTATAAATACAACATTTCATATCTTTAATACCGCTTCTTATCGAACTTTATATAGAATTCCTGTGAGTCTCTCATTAGATATTCAAACCAGTAAAAAACAATCTGGGAAACAAATGGGAATTATCTTTTGGAAACTCCTCAAAGAGGAACAAAAATAATAAAAGATACTAGGAAGAATTATAATATTGATAAGATTACTTTGATATTGATTTATCGGAATTTTAAATAGAAATATTTAAATTTGATTTCATTTCGAAATTATAAATTAAAAATCTTTATCAACCCAAGATGGCATTTACATTTAGGCATCAAAATAAAGATCTCTTTTATTATAATGCAAATAATGAAGATTTGACATGTCCTTATTGTGAACGTTTATATGATATTAACAGCTCAAAGCTAAAATCAACAATAACACAGCATATACATGCGAAGCAATTTGACATCCCTAACCTTTTCATGCGATGCATATTTTGTGATTTGTTTGATGATGATTATCCTTTTAAAATGGATGGAGAATTCAAGCCAAATTCTGATCAAAGAGAAATAATCGCTGAACTCTATCAACAAATATTACTAACGACACAAAACAATTACGTGCATACACTCTTCCTTGTTGAAGGATATGCAGGAACAGGAAAAACTAGTGTTGTTACTCATTTACTCAGATACCCAGAGTTCATTTCGTACAAAATTTGCTTCTCTGCTCCAACAAATAAAGCACTTCATGTGCTTATGGATAAATTGAATGATAAATGTGATGATAACGAATATGTAGACCTCGATGTATTCAATTCAGGTGATGAAAAAGATTGGATATTCAAAACTGTTTTTAAGTTGCTCAACAATAAGATGGTTATTAATCCACAAGGTGAAACTTTATTTGATTTTAAGCAAAGTGACAGTTTAAAATCAAAATATGACATTATTGTCATTGATGAAGTTTCAATGGTTGAAAAGCAACAATTAGAACACATTTTGAATCTCATGGAATCACTGAAAAGAGAAAGACATTTAGGTGGTATTATTCCTATAGTAATCTTTTTGGGTGATATTGGACAATTACCTCCCATTGGAGAAGACTCCGCAATCATTTTTGAAAAGGACGTTCAGACTAAATATCAGATTAAAAGATTAGAATTAACAGAAATTATGAGAAGTCAAGATAAAATTACTGACTTATCTCTCAAAATAAGAGATCTCATCCCAATGAAAATGGAAGAAAAAGTAAAGAAAGATCTTTATGGTATCAATCTCAAAAAAATGCAATGTCCTCAAATTAATTATTTCACTGATCGATCACAATGGGTAACAGACTACGCGATGGCTTTCAAAAAAAATCTTGCAATTACAAGTAATAATAAAAGCAATACCGCTCCAATTATACTTGTTTATACGAATCCAGAATGTGAAACTTTAAATGTGTCATGTAGGGATCTCATTTTCAATAACCCCAAAGAGAAATTCGTTAAAGGTGAATTACTCGTTTTCAATAATTATTATTGTCTGTCACGACAAAAAAAAATAAGCACACAATCCGAAAAAACAGAAACTTATTTTGTCAAATTTTATACTTCAGAACCAGTTATTGTCAACAATGTACAATCATCATCAATAACTATACAAGATTTCCAATTCGCTTCAGTTTTTAAGTCATCTGCATGGCTAATAGAAAAAATAAGTAAAAAAATTAGCACATTAAGGTTGGCTAAACATAAGAAAGATCAACTTGTTAATGAAATGACCACATTATTATCAAAATGGAGCATCGACGCTAGTGATAATCTTGTACATACACACGATAGCATTCTTGATAAACATCTCAATAAACTTGCATTGATGATCAATCAAATGAAACACACTTATGATATTTATCAATTAGGTATTGATGGTCAACATAAATTAGATCCCATGGACGATGATCCCGAACATTGTCAAATTTTAGTTATAAAAGAAAATCACCTCGAAAAATATTTAACTACATCATCTGAAATCAAATCAAAAATCAAAGCATATTATGATACACTTAATAATGCCTATAAAAATAACCTTCTTATGAAACTGTTAATTGATAACCTCTTTCAAATTGTGTGGTTACAATACTACTATGGCAAATATATTTGGCCGTTTGCAGAAATCGCTTATGGTTATGCAATAACCACTCATAAGTCACAAGGATCAACCTATTTCAATATTTATGTGAATGTTGCCAATATATTAGGTTGTCAAAAAGTGAACAATTTGACCAAATCTAAATCTTTATATACTGCAGCAACACGAGCATCTCATTGTGTCAATATCTATTATCAGAAACAAACCTTGTTACCTCTTTTACCTGCCGATAAATTTTTCAAATGTCATATATGTGGATCAGTTATTGAGGGTCATTTATTCCCAACTATCAATTGCACAATTGATAAAAAATGTGCAGATAAAATATTGGAATCGGTCAAAGCAACAACATTATATAAATATAATGACACTGACGTAATTTTATCAGATAAAAATAAAAACTTGTATCTTATTCCTCTGGATCAGATTCTTGATGTTCATATCAATGATGCTTATAATTACGTCAGTACTAATGATCTCACCAGAGGTGAAATCGATAGATATTTATATTCTAATGTTATGCTTGCAGTTAATCTTCTCAAAGTAAAACGACAAATGTTTTAAATAAACTACATAAAACTTTAAATATATATCATATATAATCACATGGAAAATCTCGTCTATCAAACATTGCAAGTTGATCATTTGAGTCGTCGTACCGATCATTACGAACCTGATTGTGATTTGTTTCTTTTTGAAGATCTTAAACCCAATGAATGGGATTATTCTTTGCCCACTTTTGCAAGTGGGGATTCAAATAAGATTGTCGCTTCTTTGCATGATTTTATCGATCAATTCAACAAGAATATTCCATTTAAAATTAATATGGACAATATATTAATAGCTGGTGGATGCATAGGCAATATTTTGATCAAACAAAATAGTGTGCGAGATATTGATATCTTTGTTTATGGATTAAATACTGAAGATGCAACGGAGAGAGTTGGCACATTAATTAATGATCTTTCAAACAGTTATGAAAAATATCTAAAAGAACGTGAACGTGAACGTGATCGTGAACGATTGATGTCAAATAAGAATTCTTCAAAATCACAACCCAAAACATCAAAATCAAAAAAAATCGAGTATGAATTCAAATGTATCCGTAATAAAAATTGCATTTCTCTCATTTATGACGAAAAATATGTGGTACAAATTATTTTGCGAATATACAAAGATAAAAGCGAGATTCTTCATGGTTTTGATTTAGGCAGTTCAGCTGTTGGATTTGATGGAGAAAATGTTTACTTCACAAGTTTAAGCAAATTTGCATATGAATATTCATGTAATATTATTGATACTACAAGGAGAAGTACGACATATGAAAGAAGATTGATCAAATATTTCAAACGCCAATTTGATATTATTCTTCCTCATATGGACATCAGCAAAATGAGAAATATCAATAGTAAATATAAACTTTCCGATATTTGTGAATTGCCATATATGGTTTTCAGTTACTCTAATATTACTGGAAACAAAATACAAATAGACAGATTTCTTGTTCCATCCAATGTTGATGAGAGTGATTATCAAATAGAAAATCTCGACGAATACCGTATTTTTTATATCAATTTGCACAATATGGTCATGGGAAAAGAAGATTATTATTTTTATGTTGAAAATGCAAAAAATGTTATTGATGCTAAACCTTTCTTATCAAGAAGAAAAATCATTGACTATTATGACAATCTCAAAGATAAACTCAAAAAGAGTGACAATATCAATATCCGAATGTTACGAAAATATGTTAAAGACACCAAAGAAATATTACAATTGTTGGTTGATAATGGAGATAATGATAATCTTTTCATGGAACGTCTTGAAACAGGAATTCAAAATGAAAAACAAAGAATTCTTGTTGTTGCTGATGAACTATTGGCTAAATCATATCCACTCAACTGGCTCATTAATAATCCTGGAACTCAGCTCACATCATCATTTAATCCAATCATTGAAGATGAAAGTAAATGGTATGCAGAATTTTATACACAAACACCTGATCCACAACATGTTATCAAACATATCATTTCAAACAAAAGAGTCAATCTCGCAATTGAAAGAAATGAACACACTGATAGTGAAGATACACGAAGTGACAGTGAAGAATCAGATGATGATATTTCAGTTACTTTAGAAGATTAAATTTTAATGTCACCAACCAAATTTTACTTCTTCACCTATCAAAGTGAAGACGCAAAATTTGAATCGATAATATCGAGCTGGATATCTCAATACTCACCACAAAATGGATTATCTCAACCTTTTTGTAAATTCTTTTCACAACCATATGCAATTTAGTGCAGATAAACGTTCATTCAAGAACGAAGCTAAATTGACGGGATCTATGGCACATTTCAGTCAATTCTCAAATAAGTTACAACAGCAATTTAATGCAAATGATATCAAGTTCATTTGTATTACTCTCTGTCACTGTGATAGTGCATTCGTTTTATCAAATCATAATATGAAAACTTTTAAACGACTCCTCGAAAAAATCAAAGAAATGGATCTCACCAAACCAGTCATTATTCTTTTGGAGCATCAATCAATAATTGATAAGAGATTTTATGACCTAGTTAAAGGAGCATCACAATCGATCTGTCATTATCCATTTCCTCCCAAAGAAACTGACAAAGATGAAGATCTATTGAAAGGATCAATAGAATTATTCAAAAATGTCATCATTGAAGCTGCAAGAAGAAATGTTATCGATCAAACAAGGTTTACAATGAAAGATGTTGATTTGTTACTGAAAACTCAATTCGGTTAAATTGACCAAAATGTGCCACAAATTTAATCAATTTAGTTATCATCTTCTGAATGAACTTTGACAGGATACCATGCTAATCCGACTATACCTCCATATGTTTCGATTATTTGTGAAATCGTGATGACTAATTGACATCCACTTTTTTCGCAATATTCGTCCAATTTTTCATGGTTGAGATCATAGTAATGATTACTAGCAATCAAATAGTGCAGGAGATTGTGTTCCATACAATAAGAGATATCCTGATATCCATAGATAGATAAACCATCATCTGTTCTTATTGATTCAGTGAATTGGAACACAATATCTTTAATATCGTCACTTTCTGAATTTATTAAATCACTAATTTTGTCGATAACCTCAATAATTGTACCTTCTTTAATTTCTCCTGTTGTCTCCATTCGCGTGAGAATTTCTTTGAGACGATAATCAAACATATCATGTTCTGCAACTTTATTCTTTGTTTGGGCCGGTCCAGCAAAAATTAACCCTTTAACACTGGGCAAATCAGAACTGTGATTAATATAATGCAATTTAAGTTTTTCATGAATCTTTTTATGATAATCATTGATGTCCTCTAATCTTAATCTCTCAAAACGTTGTTGGCTCTGTCCACCACGACCTTGTTTACCTTTAGCACGACACTCAACCATTGATAACAATTTATGATTGGGACCTTCAACAAGATAAAGCTTTGTCTCATTTCCTGAGAGAAGAACAACACCATATCCGTCATATGTTTGAGTCTGTTCATATAAAGTATCAAGATGAAATTTATTATCACATCGATACCAATGTCTGCGAATTTTCTGAGGGGGCTCGATTTCACAACATAAATTACCAGAACTGGTGTCAAACACAAGACTCGATAACCCCAGCGAATATAGCCAAGCCATTTTCGGGTACCTTTTTGTACAATTTGAGTTTTTCTTGGATCGATTTCAATCCTGTTTGAACATTGGTTCTCACTTTTTTACTCTTAATATTGGCGGCTGTGGCATATTCATGTTTGATTAAATTAGTATAATCAGACTGCTGTGAATGAGCAGGTAAATACAAGCTAATTAAGCTTGTACCATGCCCGCTCATTTTAGAGAGTCAATCGAGGCGCTCCAGTAATTCTTTCTGGTTGTTGTTAACTAATTTTTTGCTCATCGTGTTGTGTCTTGTATATAAAATTATCATATATAATCTTTTTTTCACAAAATCAATTTTAGTGTCATTTGAGCGCGAATTTTTTTGAACTATTAAGACTCAATTGAAACATTGAATGAATCTGAGTGAAAAAAAAATGAAAAAAATGAAATTATAATTTGCGACCATTTTAAATATATCAAATAACTAATCAACAAGATGTCAAAGAGTTCGCTAACATATCAAGAAATTGCGGCCCAAAAATTTGCCAAATATCAAGAACAAAAAGAAAAAGAAGAAAAAGAAAAAAACCTGGCAAATGAAAAAATAAGATTAGAACAGGAAGAAAAATTAAGATTAGAACAAGAAGAAAAATTAATGAAAGAAATGCTGTATCACGAAAAATTTTATAATTTTGTTGATCAAATTGAAAATATTACAACAGATATACGTAATGCGAAAAATATCATTGAAATAGATTTTATAGTGAATCTCCTCATATCATTATTGGAAAATAATAAACATTTTATCGATGATGAAAATAATGACTACTTAAAACAGGAAATTACTGCAAAAATAATTGCGGTAATAAACGAAATCAATCAAAATGAAAATTCACAGTTTGATGTGACAATCAAAAATGATAATTATTTGGCATCACGCAGAATAGTCGAAAACACGAAAATCATCATTCAAATGATCAAATATGACGATGATGAGATAAACATTGAACTAATGGACACTATTAGAGATGATAAAATTGCACAAGAAATCCATGATGAAGAGACTGAATTGAACCGTATAATTTCTGACAATATCGCAAGAAAGATCTATGAGGAAGAGACTAGACTGAATAGTCTTAGAGATGAAGAAATTGCACAGAAAATATATAATGAAGAAGTCAATAATAATGCATTGAAATATAATGAATCAATTGGTTCGAATCCAATTGGTTCGAATCCAATTGATTTGCATCCCCCAAATCGTCAAAATGATTACGCGGCAAATAATTTAACTTATTATCCTGGTTTTGATGATATAAATGATCCAGATCTAATGCAGCTACTTCATTATCAAAATGAATTTTTGGACAAATAACTGATCATACGATTAGTCTATCCATTGTTGTTCAATAATATCTCATAGCAAAGTATATGAGATTATACAATTTTTTTTTGCAAAATTTAAATAAAATGAATTATTATTTATTAATTTCAAAAAAAAACTCCACGAGTGTCTTTTAAAGATAATAACTTTGTCAGACGGCGAAATACAGATATATTTCATACAATTACCAAAGTATTAATCCGTAAGGATTAAATACAATGGTCTTCCAGTTATCGTTATGGAAGTATTCAAGAATTCATTGACTTTTCACTTAAATAGAGTATGATCGCATATTTCATGTCCTCCGAAAATTTCCATGCTTTGTTAAAATTTGACCAAGAACCGCCATAGTTTTTCAATGTGGACGAGAAATCGTTGACATCACCATTCACCCAAAACCCTTTCCCATTAACTTCTGTGTTAATATTTACCTTCTTCACGCTATCAATAATAAATGTAATGATTTGACGTCCCATGATTTCTTCCGCAACGACTTCCGTAGTTTGTTGTGAGGGTATCACTAACACTGTCGTACCAACTGATTCAATTGATGGCATCATTGACGTTGTCGGACCTACTGATTCAATTGATGGCGACAAGACTTTTTCAGTTGGGGGATTTTCTTTTGATTTGGAAGCGATACTAATTTTCTTGCTCGTCTCGACCGTTGCCTTCTTTTTCTCATCAACAATTTTGTTGACATCCTCAATTGTGATTTTCTTGTCATGAGTGACTGAAGCTTCAGTTGGTTGTTTAGTACCAACTTTTAACTTAATCTGACCTGACATTTTTTCTTTCGACTGTAAACAGACTTGACTTTATGACTGTCGAGATTTCCTGTCTTGAAGGATTTAATCCAATCAAATTTCTCTCTCTCAAAGAAAGGAACCAATTGTTCTATTGTTACTCAGTCAACATCCTACATATCCATTTGTGTCCCTTGGTCCAAAAAATCCTGAACAAACGTTTCGTTTGGGCAATAAGTTTTACGACAATATTGACGTGGATTGCAATCTCCCATGTCAATTCCACATCCTAGGCATCGATTGACACCCAAATCGTCAATGATTTCTGCGTCAATGATTTCTGATTTATGATTTTCATGATTAGCTGACCTTTTCAATATTTCCGATAATCTATCCATAACAAATTGAAGATAGTCAACAGCTTTGAATGACATAGAATCCTCATTCGGAGAAAAATCAAAACTACTGATTGATTCCGATAATTTATAAAATTTTGAATACATGTTGATATATTTATCAAATGAGTTTTTCTTATTGACACAAATATTGTCTAACAATATATCTCTCAAAAAATTATCAACAATTTCATTAATTAATTGATTATCAGTCAAATAATTAATTTTGTATTCATTTGTTTCATTTTTATCAATAAGGAAAAACGTATTTTCCTTATTAAAAATGTCAATCACTTGATTTTTATCCATTAATAATACAAAGTATTGTATTATATTTCATCATTTCAATCAAATTTTTCTTCTTCTTCATCGGGAATCTCACTAATAAAATTTAAGTCATCAATCATCAGATGTCCAACAATGAAAGGAACATCCAATTGTTCTGTTTTACAGAGTTGAAAAAGCGTTCCATTTTCGATGTAAGTCTGAGTAAGATCTAATTCTGAATAAGGTGTTCCGCCGATTTTCAGAGTTGCTTTGCTTGATTGTTTATCTGAGTACATATACTCTTCTTGTATTACGCTGTAAAAAATCGTTTCCATAAATTTTTCTGGCGCGATCTCCGTCAACTCGTAATCTTCTTTTAATTGCTGACCAAATTCTAATTTAAATTGATCAATATGATTCTGATAATAAAAATATAAAGATTCAATATCATTCAGTTCTTTAATTTTTTTCCACGAAACCAATTTGTGACATTTTAAGGGAGTTAAACCAACTGGTGAAATTGGATTGAATTGATATGGTTGGTTGAAATCAATAATATCAAATTGATATTCATCCAAATCATTCAAATTCATGAAAAGTCTCACGTATTTTTTCTCGACAGGATGTTTAAATTGACAAACAAAAGTCATATCTTTTGGCCACTTCTCACCAGTATAAAGAAATGGCTTTGATCCTCCAATTTTATTCATCAAGACAGATTCTTCTTTAGGATCAATTTCATTGAATTGTGCTAAATATCCTGGTCTTAGATGCTCTGGAGGTAAATTCTTAAATGGTTGTTGACTCATTTGACAATAATCATTTAGGAATTTGTTCTGATTTGCTGGATTCAAATTTTTAATTAACAAGTATATCCTCCTGTTTCACACAAATCAGTATAAGTCGGACCACCGATTTTGATTTCTGCACCAGTTTCTGGATTGATCACGTAACCTTCTTTTTTGCCAGGTTTGAAGGAAAGTTTACCCTTCTCGTTTAATTGTCGACTTTGTGAAGATTGTTTCTTTTGTGAAGGTTGTTTCTTTTGTGAAATTTGAGGTTTTTGACGCATTTGTTGATGGGTAATTTTCTTTTTTACAACAGGAGAACGCAAATGTTGACTTCTACTCAAGTCTAACAATAAATGACTATTCGTTTCATGAGTAAATAAATCACCCACATCCTTATAACCAATACGTTTTTCGTCGATCCTTTTACCATCGAGATATGTATGAACTATAAATTCATAATTTTCGAGTTTTTTCTCCGGTTTAATGGATCGACCAATAACTAAAACTTTTTTCTTATCAATTATAGTTCCAAATTCGAAAGAAAAAATGCCTCCTTCATGACAAATTTTCCGATGTTCATTAAAATTTAATTCATATTGATGAGTTTTAGCGTTAATGCCAATTTTGCCAATATTGAATGTCACACACTCTTCTTCCATTTAACTTATATATATAACTTATATAAATTTTATTTGATTTTTTTATCAGGGAGACGACAAGAATTAGACGTCGCAGAATTACATGATGCTCGGAAATATTCATATTTTTGTGAAGTTTCATCATAAGATGGTAAATCTATGTGTTCATCCGATAAATGACTGACAATATTATTATGCAAAGAATAAAACCAATATGTGAGCTGATCCCGATTCTCTAAATAATTATCAATTGGTAATTGATCATAATATTTATGATATAAAGCGCGAACTGGTTGATAAGGCATTAATAATCTTAGTTTTGAGAAAAACAATCGATAATTATATTTGTCAACGTTTTTTGGATTAATAGGATAATTGTAAATAATTGAATAAAGAAAGTCCCATCCACAATCGTCATATGTTTTCTCTCGATCATACTGATTTTCCACGTCTGAAAATGGAGGATTATTTGCACTTAGATAACCTTGGCTTCTCAGTTTATCGTTAACTTTATTATGCAATAAATAAAAATTATACATAAAAGTATATCTATTTATTACCCATTTTTTCATTGGTAGTTCCCCGATAAATTGACGATATGATCGCCTGCAATATATACATGGTAAAACATTTCCCAAATGACAAAAAAAACACTGATATAATTTTTTATCACAGTCAGTCGGATTTTGTGGATAATTAGAAGCTATAGAAGTTAATAAACGCCAACCAGGAGGACCCCACTTTGTTGTTTGCATTATTCATATATTAATATATATATAAAATTCTCTCTTATCTGATTTTTGTTTGATATGTAATTTACTCTATTAAAATAATCACGGTTTTCTCAAATAATAACTGACCAAAGTTATTCAATACTAATCAAAGTTTTTTTCAATTAATAAATCACGTTTTCAATTATCAATTAAAAAGAGAGAACAAAACACTTTTTTAATCCATATAGACTTTCATTATCCAACCTTTACGAGTGCTTTGGAAACTCACCGAGTGACCCAATGTGCGATAGTGACGGCGAATAGCTCCTTGGAAATTGCGATTCCCATAGAATTCTTTTCTGGAGAAGGTGTGAGCGCAATCAGGAACGGTAAATGAATCAGAGTCCGTCACCGTGTTCGTTTCTTTAACTGTTTTTCCTTTTCCCTTATTGATTGTCGTCACGTGGACTCGTTGACGTGGAAGGTAAACAGGAACGTAGTTATACGGATAACCAGTTCGGTCATCAATCATATAGCTATATTCCATCCACAAGTCAGACAATTCTGATCGGGATAATTGAGCCTCTTTGAGGACTTTCTCGAAGGCTGCATCCTCTCCAGTAGCCTTCACAAGATTAGCCGCTGCTGCGGTCTTTATTACATCGATAAGATTTGTATTCGATGCCATTTTGCTGACAATTAGTAATTATTCAACTATATCATTGTTCGCTGACGAATCAATTTTTCAGTTCATCTTCTTTCAATTGTGATTGTTTATTATGATCAGATTTAAAGGAAATTACGTACTTAAAACTCATTAATAAGTTCCTCATCAACACAGATGAAAGAATGATCCAAAAATTCTGGCAACTGTAAACCGTCATGTTGAAGCAAATTCAGTTAATAATGTCACATAGTTATCTATTGATGTGATTGAATAACCCATCAACATTATTAATGGCTGCCAATTTATCCCCCTTTCTATTCAACCATTGATCATTTCATCAAATTGTTCAACAGCTGTGTTTAATTGTGAGTCGTCCACACTATCTGAATATGGATCCAAGACAGTAAATTTGGAGCCCATCAAATTTTGAAAGGTCAAAAGATCCCCTTATATGTGTATGTGCTCTTATTATCTACCCCTCAATTTACTGGATATATTGGGACACACGATTTATAGCACATCAAGACAAATTGAATAAAATTGATTTTCAGTTTATTTACGATCGAATATTGTCCATCGTAATTATACACCAATTTGCAAAAACAAATGTCTACTCAAAAGAAAATCGTTCAATCGCCTTCTAAAAATATCGCTCAAAGCGAATCAGCATCAGTGGATGTTGAAGAGACGAAAGTCTCTATCCCGAAAATCATCGAAATGTTCGAAGAAGCCCATCTTAAAGAAGCTCTCATGCGTGGAGTCTATTCATATGGATGGGAAAAACCTTCATACATTCAACAACAAGGTATTCCTGCCATTTTGACTGGTCGGGATGTCATCATGCAAGCTCAATCAGGAATGGGAAAAACCGGAACATTTAGTGTTTCATTGCTTGAACAAATCAATGAAAATGTTGGTGAAGTTCAAGGAGTTATTATTCTCCCAACTCGTGAATTGGCCGACCAAGTTTTTAGAGTCATCCAAGCAATTGGTGACTACATGAAAATCAATTTCATCAAATGTGTAGGAAAAACACACGTCAAGGATAAACTTGTTTATTCTGACCGGGCAACTATTCTTGTTGGTACACCTGGCAAGATCTGTGCTGTTTTATCCAGACAATTGATCAAATCACAACCATTCAATCTTCGTATTCTCGTTATCGATGAATTTGATAAGACCCTAGAAGAAGATTTCATCCCAACAATTAAAGAGATCTTCAGTTATCTCACAAAAAATACTCAAGTTGTCCTCTCAAGTGCAACGGTTAATGATCAAGTTCTTGACATTGCTGATAATTTTATGAGAGAACCAATTGTTATTTCCATCAAAGAAGAAGAGATTACTCTTGATGGAATTCAACAATTTTACATCGATTGCACCAAAGAAGAATGGAAGTTCGAGACCATTATGGATCTTTACAAAGCTCTTGTCATCGCACAAAGTATTATTTTCGTCAACTCCAAAAGAAAATGTGAGATGCTTGAAGACTTGTTCACAAAGCGCGATTTCACCATCAAATCAATCCATGGTGGAATGGAACAAGAAGAAAGAGATGCCATTATGGAAGAATTTCGTTCAGGAACCATCAGAATCTTACTCTCTACTGATCTCACTGCTAGAGGTATTGATGTTCCTGGTGTCTCACTTGTCATCAATTATGATTTACCAACTGACAAGGCACAATACATTCATCGTATCGGTCGTACAGGTCGATATGGAAAGAAAGGTTCAGCAATTAATTTGATTGGTAATCATCATGAACTGAAACTTCTCAGAGCCATAGAAGATTTCTACTCAACAGCAATTCGTGAATTGCCTGCCAATTTCCAAGAACTCATCTCGTAAACAATCAGCAATTGGGACTATTTTTGTAATTTTTATAATTACTTTGATTTGAAATATAAGCACTCAATAAAATTGAAAATTAAATAAACTTATGTCATTTAATTTTTATTTTTGGAAAATTGCCGCCATGGTGTATCGGATAGCATTTTTGGCCTCCTAAGCTAAAGGGCCGGGTTCGACTCCCGGTGGCGGTGTTAATATACTTTGGCATCAATTACTTTGGTATTGATTACTTTGTATCAATTTGACATAATTAGATGTCAAATCGCAATTTTAAACGTCGAAAATCATCGACAGATATATATATATATAAACATAATAACATCATAATTACACAATCATAAAAGCTCATTGTGCGTGGATTATAAAATTCTCCTTGATGAGCATTATGATGTAAAACTTGACCCCATGGATTATTATCTCCATTCCATAAATAAATCCGACAAATAAAACTGTATACTTGAACAGTTAAAATCAAAGATATTACAAAGTATGCCAAACTTGAGAATTCATAAACAAAGGAATCAACAAAAAGAACACTACATAAACATATCATTAATGCCACAGCATAAGGTATCGAAATCAAAAATTTAACATTTTTAAGTCGAAACTCTGAAATTATGAATAATATGATGTATATAATTGAAATAAATACTTTCATTATAATAATAATTTTTGATAAAAAACTACAAGATAGAACAAATTATTTGCTTTTTTTCTCAAAAGTAATTATATATCAAATGGAATACGATCTTTATAATCGAAACGAAGTCGCAGATGAACAACCAATCGAAGAATATCAAATCCCATCCACAGCCAAATATTATCGACCCACTGTCAATCGCTCAGCAGAAATTTTGCCATTGAGAAATATAATCCTCAATGATCGCGTAAAAATTATCCTCAATAAACTCAAAAACACTCTACAACACAATAGTTATTCGTCAAAAAACTTTGATTCACAAAAATTGCTCAGTCTCGATCTTAATCTTAGAAATCTATTCACACAATTTGTTGAAAACAAAAATATTCAGCCAATTCAAGTGAGAGAAATGATCGTGATTAATGATCCTAGTCCTTCAGACCATTCAATACCAAGTGTTGTCGGATTAGGTGCTCCACTAATCAGTCATTATCCCAGTTCAACTGATTTTCTTTATCAAATTATTGATGGAGTTGATCGTGCAGCTATGTCACTTTATTTCAATTATGACCATATACCAGTAATTGTTCAAGTTTAATATGACGACGCCATTTTAACCATTTCATGCATATGTCCCAAATGCTCAATATATTTCGGAGATAAATTGGGATTAACATTCGGTATTGATGATTTCAATCGATCAAAAACCGTTTGATAATCCATATTATATTTCAAAATGTAATAGGCTGTCAAAACCACTAAGGTTCGTGAATAGCCATCACGACAACAAATCAAAATATTTTGGTTTGAACTCATCGCAGAAGTAATAAATTCTACACACTTTGGCATGACTTTCATCAAACAACAAAAACTTTTTGACGAAATTGGCTGATTGAGAGACAACAACTGACTCTCATGGCGAATTTTCATGTAACTGTTCGTCAAGTTAAGTATATATCCTATATTATTTTCTTTCAAAAGATCATAGTTTGATACTGTATCAATTGCACCCAAATAAATTTTTTCGTTTATTTTTGATAACGGTAATTTTTGTTTTTCATCATATCCGGGACTGCTCGTCTGACTAGGAATGTCATTTATAGTTAAAGTGATGGGCATTAATTGAGATTTATCTGCATGATTCATCATTACAATGGTATAAATATATTTTACATAAATTTTTATGTCATTTTTTTAAATGAAATGAACCAAAAATTTCAATAATAACGAATTATTTATTAGAATTATGTCGCTGATCTATATAAAAATTTTTAAATGGAAGATTTTTTGGCGAATCAGGTTGGCGAATTGTTAATTGTGTATTCATGACTAAATAGGGAGCACTGGGACTTTCATCATCATCTTCCAAATTTCTCAATGCAGCAATGAACTCTTGAGCACATTCTTGATAACTCAACCCACCGATTCCAGTTCCAATACCTGGAACGATCAAGTTGTCAACTTTGATCGGTAATTTTTTTATCAAAGATATGACTGATTTATAACACCAATAAGCATTGTTGGTGCCACTAATATTAGAACCAGGTAATAACATTGAGGGGCAACATACAAGATAATTTTTACACTGTTTGAGATGATCTTGAGAAGAATCACCTGATATGTTGACAAATAAAGCTGAAGCTAACGGTAAAAAAAAATCACCATCACTCGTTTTATAACCAATTTTACGAATGGCATCCCTCACATCGTTCTCAATGCTTGGAAACATTTTCTGATAAACTCCATCAATACCACCTCTCATTAAACCCAAAGAATTCGCAGGACTAACAAAAACATTTGTTCCTTGTAAACCAAGAGTTTCAACTGAGCGATTGATAATCTTAATAGAAGGTGGCAAGTTCAAATTCTCCCATGCTTTGCACATTGAAGAATTGATGTCAACAAGAAACACATTCAGAGACATAATTTATAAATTAATACAAATTAAATCTTATTTATAAATAAACGGATTCCAATAATCTGTCTGCCAATTCATTCTCATAATTATCATCATACATATAATGTGTAACTAACAAAAACTCATCATAATAAGCATCGGGATCTGTAATGATCGTCTGATCAATAATTTCTCCACATTTAATAGTTACACGTCCACACATCTCTAAATTATTCTTGATAAAAATCATATCAAATGCCAAATCTTCAAAATAATTACTGAGATCAATAAATAATTTCACAGGAACATTAAATAATGTGGTGAATTGCAAATATTCAACATAATTATGTCCCAGGGTCTTTCCAAACAACTTTTCCGTGTGTTGGACATCTTTAATCACCTGATCACAATTATGGGCAACACCCCAATGATCAATTCTCCATTTGAGCATATATATAATTGGATTAAAAGATTCCATCATTAGTTCAGGAGAGAGACTAATAAAATTATCAAAGGATAATGATTGGTCCTCATCATCAATTGCGGCAGATATGAATTTCATCAATTCTTTTTCATTGTGACTACTAATTGCCATTTTGATCAAAAATGTCTCTTCAAATGTCTCATCTGGTAACATAATTAGATAAATTAACATAATATATCAGTCCATATTTCTCTAAATTCTTAAATTTTTCATCAAACTCCTTATGTCCGTTTAAATAAAAATTCATGACATTATTACAAATAATAACTTGATGTTATTATCAAACGTCAAATTTGATTTAATATAATCAATCATTTCATCGTCCAAAATTTAACAAAAAAAAACAATGAATCACTTGATTATTCTGCAAAATGGATTAAATGGATATGCACAAATGATGAATTCGCTGAAGTTGCTTATTAGTGAACAGGTTCATGAGAACACAAACGTCGTCATTTCTGATGTCAATGATCTAATCAAAACATGGGACGGAGTGTCAAAAGGTGGTCTACGCTTATACAACCTTGTCAAACAACTATGCTCAGACAAGCCTTATAATCAGATTTCATTTATAGGCCATTCATTAGGAGGATTATATATTAGATATTGCATCGGTTTACTCGAAAAAGAACAATTTTTTGATCAAATCCAACCTCAGGCTGCAATTACTATAGCAACACCTCATTTAGGTATCAGATCGGCACATTGGGCTGTCAAAGATATTGCCTATTATTTACTCAATTCAACAGGAAAACAACTCTTGATTGAAGATGACGACCAATTACTTGTTCAAATGAGTCACAAAAATGACATTTTTATCACTGGATTGGATCGATTCAAATGGAAAATCACTTATGGAAATCTCTATTCAGATTTGCAAGTCCCATTTGAAACAGCATGTATATGTCCACCAATTACAGACTTAACCGCAAAATCATTCGAAAAATGTCAAATTTACGAAATTAACACATCAGTTCATTGTATTGAACATATCGAAGACCAAATAATGGAAGAAATTAAATGTAATCTCAATCAAGTTGAATGGATTAGAAAAACGATTGATTTATCAGATTATCACATACCTCACAGTGCTATTGCCAATAAAGGTTTAACTACACAAACTTTAATTTTGAACGATTTGATTA
>JADMIO011875039.1_pt1 | contig 41212 bp, 34 predicted proteins | sample 8958161 | NCBI WGS metagenome assembly JADMIO01 (sample SAMN16585339, study PRJNA669376) | soil metagenome | isolation source: Crop rotation soil | place: USA: Cullars Rotation, Alabama | collected 2011
CGCGACAACTTGTCCACGTGGAATTCTAAGCTTAGGATCCCAATGTGCTGGAAAGGTTGGAGAGCGTCGCTTCCCACGCGCCATGGCCGTTGGCGATGTAGATGTAGGTCTTGCCCTTGGTTGCGAACAGTTTCGAAAGATCGCCGAGCAGGCTCTCGGTCAATTCCACCATCTGGCTGGAATAGATGTCGAGCGCCGGGCGATGCATCGCCTGCAGCACCTCGTCGGGCATGGTGGTGGGCCCCGGGATGGCCAGAAACTCTCGGCCCGCGCGAACGGTCATTTGTTGGTGTTCCTTATGGGCAAGCAGGCTCAATCGAAGCGCATGAGCCGGCGACACTATTCGATTGGAACCGTCATTGCGAGCGCACCGAAGCAATCCAGAGCTGCAAAAGCAGATCAAATTGTTCTCATTGCTCTTCACAATGAAGGCAAATCCCGCCCGCTATTTCGCCACCACGTCCGCGATCGCGTGCCAGATCTGATCCTTCAGTTCGGTCGCCGGCGGGCTCGGAATCGTCACCGCCGGTCCCTCGCGTTTCCGGCAGGCCTCAACCAGCCGTAGCACCCAGATCTCGCCGTCGGTGTAATAGGGATCGCCGCCGCCATTGCGGCCGGCGATCGTCGGCCCGATGCCGGTGACCTGATATTTCGCCTCGACCATGCCGGCATTTTCCAGGTCGGCCGTCAGCAGCAAGCGTTCGGCGTCGAGATCGGGGCTGATATGGTGAGTCACCGCGGCGGTGTATTTGCTGACCCCGACGCCGCGATCCTCGGTCGCGGCGCCGAGCCAGACCGGCCGCTTCTCCTCGCCGCTTTCCAGCACCTTCCAGTAGCGCACATGGTTGCGGCGGTCGGCGCTGGTCCCGATCGGCTTCTCGAAGGCCAGATCCTCGCGGCGGCCGAGGTAATAGAGATTGCTGACCGGCGCGTCCCGGTAGGGACGGTCGAGCAGCACGCTGCCGACGATCTCGATCGAGGATTTCAGCGTGATGCGGTCGGCCGGATACCAGCCGGCGGCGTGCATCGCGCAGACCACATCGGCTGTGTCGCCGATCAGCCCGACATTCATGGGGTCGCCGGGAATGCCCTGCGCGGTCCGCGTCACCATCGGCATGCTGGCGAGCCCGCGCTGATGCTCGTAATGCGTCCAGAACTCCGGCAGCACCAGATAGGCGAGCAGGCCATAACCGCCGAGGATGACGAGCGTAAGCATCATGGCCCGCCGCCATCCACCGCGCCGCTCCCGCCGCAATCGCTTTTCGATGCGTTGATCGGATGTCACGCCTTTCCCCCGCTGGCGGCGAGGTTAGGGCAAAACTACCGCCGCGTCTCCCTGCAGCCGGCGGCCTCGGCTTCCTCGACCGAGCAGAACCAGCGCGTGCCCTTGGAAATCTTCATCTCGATCTTCGCATACCAGCGGCTGGTCGGCTGGTGAAAGATGCATTCGCCGGATCGGTTGACGTTGCCCTTGATGGTGCAGTCGGGCGACGGCGCGCTCGCTCCCGATGCCGACGCCAGCAGGATAGCCCGGGCATTCTCCGGCGGCGTGATGGCGCCGAGAATGGCGGTCTTCTTGTTGCGGACGCGCCAGTCCCACGGCGCGATGAAAGCGCCCTGCCACATCCCGGCCTTGGCTTCGCGAGCGGCCTTCTCGTCTGCTTCGTAGTCGCGCGAGATCCGCGTCAGCGCCAGCGCCCAGCCGTTCGAGACCAGCCATTTCTGGATGTCCTGGCCGTCGGCCTCGCAGCGCGCCACCGTGCGGCCGCGGCGGTCGTTGACCGCCCTGGTGTGACAGGTCCAACTCTTGCCGCCGAAGCGCTTGATCAGTTCGTCGCGCGCGGCGACGCCGCAGGTCCAGCGTTCGCCTTTGGTGTTGAGGCAAAGCTGATCGACCGACGGCGCATCGACGCCGCCGAGGCGGATGCGGGTGTTGCCGATCTGGAGATGGTCGCCTTCGCGGATTTTCGGCACGCCGGTGATGTCGGCCGCCTGCGCCATGGCGGGAAGCGAGAGCAGCAAAACCGCGGAAAGCAAGTTCCGTAATTTCATCGGCAGTCCCAGCAGCGAAATGATGCGGATAGTGCGGACAATGGAACGATCTTGCCAGAGCCGGAACGTCGCATCGTTTTCAACTTCCTGTCATTGCGAAAACCGTTGAGTGGGTTAGCGCAACGTAACCCACCACGGTCTTTCCGTTCGGCAAGTAAGCCGGTGGGTTACGGCTTCGCCTAACCCACCCTACGACATCGCCATCCTTCTCTTCGCCAGCGCCAGTCCCATCAACACGAACGCCGACGTCACCTCGGGCCCGCCGACCAGAATCCGCGTCGGCGTCTTCATCTTGTTCCATTCATAGGCCTTGTACGGCCCGTGCCTTCCGCCCTCGCCAAGTTGCGCCGCGATGCAGCTAAGGGCCGGCGCGAAGGTTGTCACGTCGGCGCCAAGATGCGCCAGCGCCATCAGCGCCAGCGCGGCGTCGAACACATTCATCTCGCGCGTGATCAATTCGCCTTCGACATAGGCAAGCACCTTGCCGCGAATGAATGCGAACGCGCCGTCCGGATCGATCGCCCGCCGCGCCGCGTCCGGCAACGCCATGAACGCAGCATGGCAGCGACCGAAATAGGCGGAATAGAGTTCCGGCAGATAATAGATGTGCGAGCGCGGATTCCTGAACGCGCCGCTTTCCGCCAGCTTCCGCTGGAAGCCCAGGATGCGGTGTACCGTCTCCAGCCGCTGCGGCGTTTCCAGAACTTGCCAGCGCTTCAGATTGCGGAACGACACTTCGAGAATGTCGAGGTTCAGCGTCGGATCGAGGTCGTTGCCGTAGGGGCGCTCGCCCTTGATGTTGTCAATCCAGGTGGCGACGCCGCCCTCGTAATCGATATTGTCATTCAGCGGCACGGTAACGCGCGGTTCGTTGCCGCCCTCGCGCACCTGGTAGCCGCGATAGAAGTCGAGCAGCGGCTGGTCGAGGATCGGATCGGTGGAGCCGGCCTGCGTCGCCGCCGAGAATGCGCAGGCGGTGGTGTCGCAGTCCGGCACATAGACGCCGAATCCCAAATCCTGCTTGATCTGGGCGAAGAAGCGCGAGAAGCGCGGGTGCGGACCCGGCGCCAGCGCGGTGACGACGCGCACCGTCGAGCCGTCATGCGAGGGCACGTCTTCGGCCGAGGTCTTCAGGCAGAAGTCCACCATGTCCGCGATCGCGCGCCGCGATGCTGCGGCCTCGTCTTTTGAGGCCAGCCCGGTCTCGGCATAGCTCAGCAGCGCTTCGGTGAAGAAGGCGTCGTAATAGGCCGAGCGGTGGCGGATCTGCATCGGCTGCCACATCGGCTCGGCGATGCCCGTCCAGGGTGGGTTGATCAGCGCGCGCGCCGGCGAATGCGCAATGAAGATTCGCGCCAGGCTGAACAGCAGCGTCGAGTTCTTGTAACCGCGCGCGTTCAGCCCGGTCAGCGCCATCAGCATTTCGCGCCCGCCCATATCGGGGTCGCCGATCAGGTTGAAGGCCGCATAGGTCGGGATGAAGCCGTTTTTGGCGAACGAGCCCAGGAGATGGGCGCCGCAGCGGCGAATCACGCGGTCGATCTCGCCGGTGTCGGGCACCCGGCCACGCGCCGTTGCCGGCGGCGGGGAGGGGTGATGGACCCCGATATCGGCCATCAGTTCCGCAACCGGGGCGCCAACCGCGGCCCAGTCCGGCTCGGCATCGTCGCGCGCCCGGATTAGCGCCTCCTGCAGGGCGCCGAGCCGCTTCCCATCCCGCAACGCCGGTAATCCGGTCCGCCGCAACAGCGGCCGCAGTGCCGGATTGCCCAGCGCGGTCCGATAGAACTTGCCGAGATGGGGGTCGCCGCCTTGGTATTTCAGCAGCACCGGATCGCAGACGTCGTACAGCGACGGGCCGTCTTTCCGGGCGGTCAGCGCCCGGTATGCGGCGCTGGCAATGGTGGGTAAGCCCATGCAGTTTCTTTCCGCCGGAACGGTGAAGGGAGGATCGCGTTAAGCATGAATCGACTCAATTCGACCACCGCCGGCCGGATCGGGCCTGCAAGCCCTTGAAAACTATACAAATCGCCAAAAAACACAAATGTGATGCAAGTCACTTAAGTGAAATTAACTTTCCACCACTATCTGCCGCCGTGGGGGTCCATGCGTCAAATGAGGTTGTTCGGGAAAGACCGGCAGGCTAAAAGCTCCGTTGTTGCAGCGCCGCAAAATCAGCGCATTTGGTCCTCACAGACCCTGCAACCCCTTCAAAGCTGAATAGTCCTCACGCGACGAACTCGCGCGGTCTTGCTTGGTGCCTTTGGACATAACTTGGGATGGTAACGCGATGAACCTTGGTAAGCTCCGCATTTCCCGACGCCCGGTCACCATTGCCATTGCTTTTGTAGGCCTGGTGTCGCTGGCGATCGGCGCCCATGCAGCGCTGAACAAGCGTTCGCTCGACGCCGCCAAGGCGATCGGCACTGAACAGACCGGCTCGATCGGCGGCACCGCCAACCGCGTGGCGCTGGTGATCGGCAACGGCCATTACCCTGACGCGTCAGCCCCGCTGTCCCAACCGATTAACGACGCCCGCGGTCTTACCGCTGCGCTGCGCGGCAAGGGCTTTGACGTCGACGTAGTCGAGGACGCCACCAAGGACGACATGGCCCGCGCCATCGTTCGCCTGAAATCCAAGATCAAGCCGGACACCGTGGCGATGCTGTTCTATGGCGGCTATGGCGTCCAGGTCGGCCGCGAGAGCTTCATGATCCCGGTCGATGCCGCGATCTGGAAGGAAGGCGATGTCCGCCGCGATGGCGTCAGCATCGAGCAAGTGCTGGACGCGATGACCGAGAAGGGCGCCAAGGCCAAGCTCGTCGTCGTCGACGCCTCCCGCCGCAACCCCTATGAGCGCCGCTTCCGTTCCTACTCCCACGGCCTCGCCCCGATCTCCACGCCGGATAACGCACTGATCCTGACCTCGGCGACGCCGGGCAAGGTGGCTGATGACGGCAAGGGCCAGTACAGCGTACTGGTGACCGAGCTGCTGAACAATCTGAACTCGCAGGCAGGCGCCGCCACCGCCTTCAACAAGACCCGTATCTCGGTCTCCCGCGCCTCCGACGGCGAGCAGGTGCCGCAAGTCTCGTCCTCCCTGATGGAAGACGTCCACATCGGCGGGTAAGCCAGCCTCTCTCCTCACGGTCGTCCCTGCGAACGCAGGGACCCATACCGCGTGATCTATCGGTGAAGCGCGGTAGTCGTAGCCCTGCTGCGTTTCAGCACCGCTGTCGCTCGCCGAAGCAGAGCCTCTACTAGCGTGCCCTACATACCCGCCACGGCGTATGGGCCCCTGCGTTCGCAGGGGCGACGGCGAGAGTTGTTGTCTCCGCTAACTACTTTGCGTCCGCGCTAGCCATCACCGCGCGCACCGGGTCGCCTTCGCGCAGCAGGGCGCCGGCACGGGCGACGACGATGTCGCCTTCGGCGAGGCCTGAGGTGATCTCGACCTGGCCGGCCGACATCAGCCCGGTTTCCACCCGCCGCGTCTCGACGCGCGCGCGGCGCACCACCTGCACCACGGTGCCGGCCGAGCCGTAGAGGATCGCGGTCAGCGGCACCGAGACGCCGCAGCTCTGCCCGGTCTTGATCTGCGCGCGGCCACTTGAATTCACCAGCAGGCGGCGATTGGGGGTGACGCCGAGGAAGACCTGTGCGAGCTGGCTGTTCGGCTCCACCGTGGTCGACAGCCGCCGCACCTTGCCGTCGACTTCACCGGCGCCGATCACCTTGATCCGCGCGGTCTGGTTGACCTGAAGTTTTGCGATGTCGCGGGTCGGTACCATGCCGACGAGATCGAACTCGCCACGCGCGATGATCGAGAACAGCGCTTCGCCCTTGCCCGAGGCCGTCGCGCCGACGGAGGCCGTCGAGGCCGAGATCACCCCGCCCACCGGCGCCTGCACCGCGATCTGTCCGCCCTCGGGCAGTGTCAGCCGCGCCAGGACCTGGCCCGCGGTGACGCTGTCGCCCGCATCCACCATCACCTCGGAAACCTTCAGCCCCATCCGTTCAGGGCGCACCTGGTTCTCTTCGCGCGGGATGATGGTGCCGGAGACCTCGACGATATTGGCGAAGCAGGCCTTTGGGGCCTTCAGCACGGTGACGGCGGCGCCCTTCGCCGGCGCGTCCTCGTCGGCGGCAACAAGCGGCGAAGAAATCAGGCAGAACATCCCCGCCGCGATCAGGGGGGCCAATCTGGGCAAATGGTCGCGCGCGCGGATCATCATCGGCATTTCGTTTCCGGTTTCGGTCCTAACCGATACCAGAAGGCCCGCGGGCGCGCCAAGCGCCAAGACGTCACCCCTGCGCCCCGCTGACCGCCTTCGCCGGCGCCGTTTCGAGCGCCAGCGGAACGCCGGCGAGTTCATCTGCGCGGGTGATATGTCCGGTGATCGCGGAATTGACCCACGCGGCATGGGTGATCGGCAGCATATGGCCGGCATCCGGCAGATGCCGCACCTCGGCGCAGTCGATGATGTCGCCGAGCCGCTGCACGATGCGCTGCGTGAGGTAGGGCGACTGCCCGCCCGACAGTAGTAGCGTCGGAACGCGCAGCGAGGTCGCCGTTTTCGCGACGTCTTGCTCGGCGAACGCCGCCGTGAAGTCGAACACGAGCTTGTACGCACGTTCGATCATGCGCGTCCGCACGCCCTCCGGCAGTGGATCCTGCGGGCCGGATCCGTTCCAGAACGCGGTGAACTGGTCGATCGCCTCGAGCACTGATCCGTTCCAGATATCCTCGGTCACGTCCCGCGCGACCTGGGCGAAGCGCGCATGCAGCCGGCGGTCGGCCTCGTTGTCGCAGAGCAGCGTCGGCAGCACCGGCTCGATCAGCGTCAGGCTGCGTAGCCGATGCGCGAACGGAAAACGGGTGGCGATCGCAAACGCAATTGCACCGCCATAGGAATGGCCGACGAGATGGATCGGTCCCTCCGCCTCGTTGAGCGTGTCGCGGATCGCCCGGATTTCCTCCGAGAGCGTCATCGGCAGGTCCAGCATGCATCCATTGGCGCCATAGCCCGCGATATCGGGAGCAAAAAACCGGTGGCTGCGCTTCAGTTGATCGGCGAGCGCCTTCCACTGTCGCCCCGAGCCGAGCGAGCAATGCAGCGCCACGACGCTTGCCTTGTCGCGCATCACGCGAGACATCTCAATCACACTGGTCATCGAAAAATCGGTCATCGCAAATTCCTGTTTTGATCGGACGTGAGCGGCGGGCCGGCAAGCGGCTCCGCGAAAAGGGGTTGGAAGCGGGCGTCTTCACTGCTTGGTGATGACGACCGTCTCACTGCTTAGTGATGACGACCTCGAGATATTCGCTCGGCACGACCATGGTGCCGTCGCCGGAACGGTTCATCCGCACGATCAGCGCATGCAGGTCGTTGTGCAGATCTTCCTGCTTAGCCGGATCGAGGGCGGCGAATGCTTTCAGCACCGGGCCGTAATAGGTCTTGAACACGTCGAGGAAGTGCGACGGCGAGCGGTAGCGAAACTTGAACAGCCGCGATTCCGTTCGGATCGAGCGCGCGCCGGCATCGAACATGTCGTGCAGGCGTGCGGACGTGCCCCACACCGCCGGCGACCGGGTTCCGGCGACCGGCGGGACGTGCTTGCCGAGCGTCTTGAACACCTGTCCGATAAAGCCGTCCGGCGTCCAGTTGGCGAGGCCGATCCGGCCCTTGGGCTTGCAGACCCTTATCAGTTCGGCCGCCGCGCGCTCCTGGTTCGGCGTGAACATGACGCCGAAGGTGGAGAGCACCGCGTCGAAGCTGTTGTCGTCGAACGGCAGGTTTTCCGCGTCGGCCTCTCTGAACTCGATCTCCATGCCTTCGGCGGTCGCGCGCGCCTGGCCGCGCTCCAGAAGCGCCGGCACGTAGTCGGTCGAGGTGACGTCACACCACCGCCTGGCCGCGGCGAGGCTCGCCATGCCGTTGCCGGCGGCGACGTCGAGCACCCTGGAGCCCGACTTGAGGTCCAGCGCCTCGCAGAGATCCTCGCCGACGATCTGCAGCGTCGACCCGACGATGGCGTAATTGCCCGACGACCACGCCGCCTGCTGGCGCGTCTTGAGGGCGGCAAGATCGGGAGCGGGCGGGGCGGAATCGACCTGGTTCGGGTGCGCGGCGCTCGCGATCTGGGCGGCCATCGGTATCTCCTTCGGTTTCATGCGGCCACGGAATGGGGCTGCGATGAACCGAACATGGCCCTATCCGGACCTAAAGACTCTGATGCCGGGCTGATTTTGCCTTGAGACGATCTTTTCTTTTCAGTGAGATTTTTACATCTGTGAGATTTCGCACACTTTTCCGCCCGGAGATTCGGTCTACCTATCCTCACGTGCGGGATGAAGAATTCGTGTGGGACGACGCGGCTGGAAATAACCAGCCGGTCGAAATTGATCGATGACGAGATAATCGGGATGAAGCCGGTGCAATTTCAATTTTCCGACCATGTGCTGGATGTCAAACTCCGCGAATTGACCCGCGGCGGCGAAAGCGTGGCGGTCGAACCGCAGGTGTTCGACCTGCTGGTTCACCTGATCGAAAACCGCGACCACGTCGTCACCAAGGACGACCTGATCGAGACGGTGTGGGACGGCCGCATCGTCTCCGAATCCACGCTGACGAGCCGGATCAACGCCGCGCGCCGCGCGGTCGGCGACAGCGGCAAGGATCAGGCCGTCATCCGCACCATTGCGCGCAAGGGCTTTCGCTTCGTCGGCGACGTGCAGCCGTCGCGGAACGGCGACGTGCGGACCGTTGCGCCGCCGGCGCTGGACGTGTCAGACGAAGTGCTGCATCGGCCGCTCCCCGCGCTCGACCGTACCGCGATCGCGGTCCTGCCTTTCGTCAATCTCTCGGGCGAGTCGGAGCAGGAATATTTTTCCGAAGGCATCAGCGAGGACATCATCACCGCGCTGTCGAAGCTGCGCTGGTTCTACGTGATCGCGCGCAATTCCTCGTTCATCTACCGCGGTAAATCCGTCCATCACGAGGAGATCGGCAAGGATCTCGGCGTCGGCTACATTGTTGAGGGCAGCGTGCGCAAGGACGGTGACCACGTCCGCATCGCAGCCCAGCTCGTCGACGTCGCCACCGGCAGTCATCTGTGGGCGGAGCGCTACGACCGCGATCTCGCCGACGTGTTCGCCGTGCAGGACGAGATCACCCAGGCCGTGGTCGCGGCGATCGAGCCGCAGCTCTACGCCGCCGAGAATTTCCGGATTCGCCGCAAGGCGCCCGACAACATGGACGCGTGGGGCCTGGTGATGCGGGCGCTGTCGCATTACTGGCGCGTCACGCGGCAGGACAATCTGGTGGCGCAGGCGCTCCTGGAAAAGGCGATCGCCGTCGATCCCGGCTACGGTCAGGCGCTCAGCCTGCTTGCCGCCTGCCATACGTTCGCCGCCCATATGGGATGGACGGAAATGTCGAAGGCCGTTCCGATCGCCGAGCGTGCGGCGCTGGCGGCGATCCGGGCCGACAGCGAGGATGCGTGGGCGCATTATGCGCTCGCCAGCGTCTATCTGTTCTACCGCCGCTTCGACGATTGCCTCGCCGAATTCGAGCTGGCGCTGCAACTCAATCCCAGCTTCTCGCCGGCGCGCGGCATCTACGGCGTCGCGCTGTCCTATCGCGGGCGCTGGGAGGAGGGCGACCGCGCCGCGCGCGAGGCGCTGAAATTGTCGCCGCGCGATCCCTTTGCCGCGATCTATTGCGGCGTTGCCGCCTATTGCCAGTATATCGGCGGCAATTACGCCGAGGCGATCCGCCTGTGCCGCGAAGCGCTGCGGCAGCGCACCGATTTCGTCGGCGCCCACCGCGTGCTGACCGCCGCGCTCGGCATGGAAGGCCGCACTGATGCCGCCAAAACCGCGCTGGAGGGTCTGCACCGCACCCAGCCCGATCTCACGCTCGCCTGGCTCGCCAGCGAACTGCCGTTCGAGCACGACGCCGACAAGGCGCATTATCTGGAAGGATTCCGCCGCGCGGGCCTGAAGTAGTTTTGCTGGAATAGTCCGTCAGCGATTCTCAAGCGCGTCTGGACGGTAAATCACAGTAGCCTGAAAGTCTTTGCCTGCTGTCACTGGCATGTTGATGCTGCGCTCGCTTCCGCGAGAACCATAGCGTTTTCGAGCGAAGTGGATGCCGGTTCGCGTGAAGAAAACGCGTCAAAAAATGCAGATCAAGGAGAATCACATGCCGTTGATTGAAGTTCACGTTATCGAGAACGTGTTCAATGCCGAGCAGAAGCGCCAGATGATCACCAAGCTCACCGACGCCATGGTGTCGATCGAGGGCGAGGCGATGCGCGGCGTCACCTGGGTCAAGATTTCCGAAGTCGCCAGCGGCGACTGGGGCATCGGCGGCAAGCCGCTGACCACCGATGACGTCAAGGCGTTCGCGGCCGGCCAAAAGGTGGCCTGACGCGCGGGTCGCTTTGCTTCGTCGGCGGGTGTTTCGCCGGCCATCCGGCGCATCGCTTGCCGATCTTGATCTTTCATTTAGCCCGGACCCGCGGCCACCAGCACTTTTTCAGCAAGCGCCGAAGCCTGCTGCCACCATGCTGGCAGCAGGCCTTCGATAGAACAACTGAGTGTCGAGTTCACCGGACTTCGGCCATTCATTGAAGAGCACAACCATGACCATGCTGACCACCATTCCGCCTTCCGCCAGCAGATCCCTCGCCTGGCGAATCACCATTTTGCTGGCGCGCGGGCGTCGCATGGTGAACCGCTTCCTTGCTGCGATAATCGCCCGCCACGAACGTCACGCCGCCCGCATCGCCCTGCACCGGCTCGACGACCGTCATCTCCAGGATATCGCCCTGGCCCGCTCCGAGATCGACGCGAGGCTGGAGGAGCTGTCGCAGATGCGGGCAAGGATGCAGCAGCCGGGCTGGCATTGAGGGGTCGTAGAGAGCGCGAGTCGGTTTGATGTCAGGCGCGGAGCCGTAGCGTGAGCACGCTATGCGCTGCCCGCGCTACGACATCTTCTTCCGCCGCGCCGCTGCGGCATCTACCACGTTGTCCACCGTCTCCCGCCAGCTGATGATCTCCGCTGCCAGCACTGGGTGATTGAACCCCTTCAGCACCAGATCATCGATCGGCTTGCCCTCGACCCATGGTTCGACCATGCCGTAGACGCGCCTGGACACCACGATCTGGTTGGGCTTGGCTTCGCTGCAGAGGCGGGAGGCCAGGTTGGTGACGCTGCCGATCGCGGCGTATTCCAGCCGCTGCTCGAAGCCGACCTGGCCGAGCGTCGCATAGCCCAACGCGATACCGATGCCGAAGCCTAGATTGTGGCCGCGGTTGCGCCACTTCTCGGTCAGCTGGCCGATGATGTCGCGCATCTCGACCGACATCCGCACCGCGCGCGCGGTGTGGTCGTCGAACTGGATCGGTGCGTTGAACAGGATCATCACGCCGTCGCCGGCATAGCGATCGAGCGTGCCTTCGTACTTGAAGATCAGTTGGCCGAGTGCGGCGTGATATTCGCGCAGCACGTTCATCGCCTCTTCCGGCTCGGTCGTCTCGGTAAATGCCGTGAAGCCGCGCAGGTCGCAGAACACGACGGTCACTTCGCGGCGCTGGCTGGTGAGCAACCCCTCGGGGCTGTCGGAGGAGGCGATCAATTGCGCCACCTGCGGCGCCAGGAAGCGCTCGAGCTTGCGAATGCGCTCGATCTCGCCGAGCTGGGTTTCGACGCGCTCTTCCAGCGATTTGTTCCAGTCCTTGAGCTGGTCGGTCTGTTCCTGCAGCTTGCTGGCCTGCAGGCTGACGATGCTGTTGGCGTCCTGCAGCTCGCGGCTCTTGTGATTCACCTCGGTGAACAGCCGCGCATTGCGCATCGCCAGCACCGCCTGGTGCGCAAAGGTCTTCATCAGGCCGATCAGGTTGGCGGAGAATTCGCCCGCGTTCTGCCGCAGCACAACCAGCGATCCCAGAATGCCGGTCTGGTCGACCAGCGGCACGACCAGCACGGAGTGGAAGCCGGCTTTCATCACGACGTCGCGCAGCGGATGATCGGGCATCGCGGCGAGATCGGGCATCGAGATCGGTTCGCCGGTCGCGGCCGCCTCGCCGAGCGGCGAGTTGTGGGCGTCGATGGCGCGGTGGCCGCCCTCGGCGGCGCGATCGATGCCGATGGATTCGGTGAGGTTGAACTGGCGGTTGCCGGCGTCATAGCCGTAGATCAGCACGGCGTCGGCATGGGTGATTTCCAGCGCGCGCGCGGCGACCGTGGGCAGCACGGCGTTGAGATCGAGCGAGGAAGCCACCGCGCGGCCGACCTCTTCGAGCACCTTCAGCTCGTTGATGGACTGCGCAAGATCGCGTGTCCGTTCGTCGACCTTGGCTTCGAGGTTCGAATAGGTCTCGGCGAGCTGCCCGGCCATGCCGTTGAACTGGTTGGCCAGTTCCTCCAGCTCGTCGGACGTTTTCACGTCGATACGGTGGCCGAAATCGCCGGCGCCGAGACGCCGCGCGCCGGCCCGCAGCGCCGTGATCGGCACCAGCATGCGCCGCGCCATCATGGTGCCGGCGATGATCGCGACCACGAGGCCGAGGCCGATCAGAAGCGCGATCCGCATCAGCTGGTCGCGGATCGGCGTCAGCGCCTGCGCCGTCTCCTGTTCGAAGAACACATGCCAGCCGAGCTTCGGCACCAGGCTCGACGTGGTCAGCACCGCGTTGCCCTTGATGTCGGTGCCCGACGTCAGCGCCACGCCGCCGGGCCTGCTGACGGCCGCGACCTGCGGCAGCGACGACAGGTTCTTGCCCACTTCAGGCCCGGTCGAGGAGGTCGCCAGCACGTCGCCCCTGGAATCGGTGATGTAGGCGAATGCCACCTTGCCGATCTGTGCGTCGATCAGGAACTCCGACAGGAAGTCGAGGTCGACTTCGGCGATGGTGACGCTGCCGTCGGCATGCGACATGGTGATCGATGTGAACGGCCGCTCGCCGCGCAGATAGGCCGGCGCAAAGCTGGTGCCGCGCGAGATCGTTTCGGTCAGCCTGGCGTCGCGGGAGAAGTCAGCGTTGCTCTCCAGCGTGACCGTGTAGCGCGTCATGCGGATCTGTTCGCGGCCCTGCGGGTTCAGCAGCGAGAGCTGGGTGACCTGCGGCACCTGCCGCAGCAGCTGGACGTAGTCGGCGCGGCGAAGATCCGTGGTGTTGGAGGAGGCGCGCGTCACCCAGGAAATCTGCCGCTCGAGCTCGGACAACGATTGCTGGATCCGCTTGGCGGTCGCTTCCGCCTTTTCCGACATGCCGTCGTTGAGCGAGCTCTTGATGCCGCGATAGGTGATCCAGGTTTCGATCGCGCCGTTGACCGCCAGCACGAACACGACGAGGCCAACCAGCGCGACGACGTATTTGGCGAACAGGCCTTCGCGCAGGAATCCTATCTTGTCCTTGACGTCGCTCATCCGGATCCTCGTGCGCCGCAAGCGCGTGCGCATCGGAAATTCACTGGCGCCGGCCTGTCTGGCAGCCCCGGCCTCGGGGCCTGTCTAGCACGAATTGAGGGCAGGGATTGTGGGTCCGCCCACATGGTTAGCACCAATTATGGGCAGGATCGCCGGGAATAAAACGGTTCTGACCCTGCCAAGCCTCGCCCCTGGAGGAGAGGCAAAGGGCGCGACAGCCTCACCGATTGAAAAGCTGCCGTAGGACGTCGTTCATTGGCTGACTGTCCTGCTGGTCGGCGGTTTCGCCCGGCACCGGTGGCGCCGGAGGCTCGGTCTGGGCGGTCTCCGCCGGCGCGGCTTGGGCCGGAGCGGCCGGGGCCTCCGAAGGGGAGCCAGGATTAAGGATGATGCTGCGCTGGCCGCTCGTCCGGCCGCCTTGGCCGGAGCTGCCCTGATTCAATCCGCTGAGGCCGTTCTGCAGCAGATTGCCAATCGCTGCGCCGAGCTGGCCGCCAAGCGGACTTCCCGGCTGCGTTCCGCCCTGTCCGTCGTTCCCGCCCTGCTGCCCACCGGACGCGCCCTGTTGGCCGCCGAGCAGGCTGCCGATCGCGGCGCCGATGCCTGCACCCTTCTCGCCGAACAGGCCCTTGCCCATCTGCTTCAGCTTGGCATAGGCGGCGTCGGGATTGTCGAGGATGCCCTGCATCTCCGGATAGATCCGCGGGCTCGCCCATGGACCTTCGATCATCACGGGAATGCCGAGGCCGACCGGGTCGGTGAGGCGGCCCTGGCCTTCGGTGGTCATCACGAGCTTCGGCTCAACGCGGAATCCGATCTGCTTGGTGCCGAGGTCGATGGTGCCCGCGCCGGTCATCTTGACCAGCGGGCCGACCAGATTGAGGTCGGTGGTCTGCGCCTGTCCCTTGTCGATCTTGAACGACGCCGACAATTGCGAGAGGTCCGTCGCCTTCTCCGAGCTCTCCTGCCAGCCCGACAGCGTGCTCGCCGTCAGCGAACGGATCATCTGCGCGACGTTGAGCCCCTTGATGGCGCCATCCTGGAACACGATGAAGGCGATGCCCGACATGTTCGACATGATCGCGCGCTGGCTGGTGCCGGCGGAGCGCACGCTGAGCTTGGCCTGCATCCGGCCGTCGACCCGGTCGAAGTCGGCCAGCCCATCCAGCAGCGGCAGCGCGCGTACGCCGGTGAGGTCGGCCTGCATCGCGTAGGTCGGATTGGCGGTGGAGACGTCGACGGTCAAATTGCCGTTGGCGGTGCCTTCATACGCGCCGAGGTTGGAAACCTGCGCCTTCAGGACACCGGTCGTCAGCGTGGCGTCGACTGCGGCGGGCGTGAAACGCGCGTCGCCAATGGTGAGTTCGGCCGCGGAGATGCGCGCCTGCAGGTCGATATAGTTGAGGTTGTTGATGTCGATGGTCGCGCTGCTCCACGGCTGGTTCGATGTATCGCCGGTGCTGCGCGTCGCCGCGATGGCGAGCTTCTGGAAATCGAGATCGAGCTTCACCAGCGGCTTGCTCGACAGGTCGACCGAGGCCCAGCCGTTGAATGCGGCGTCGCCGAGCGTGCCGGTGACGCCGTTGATCATCACGACGGCACCGTTGAGGCGGGTTTCCGCCTTGGCGACGAGCGGGGCACGCAACAGGTCCGGCGCGTCGATCTTGATGTCGGCCGGGATGATCTGCCGTTCGATCGGCGCGGCCGGCAGCGCCGCCTTGATCTCGAATTTCAGCGGATAGCCGCTGCGGCGGGCGTTGCCTGTCAGCGCCACCTTGCGGTTGGAATCGATGGCGATGTCGGCGTTGATGGTCTCGATCCTGTTTTCGACGCGATCGCGAATGTTGGATAGGATGACCGTGCCGCCGCTGACGCTGATGTGCTCGATCGTGAATGTCTCGGACGGCTTGCCGGCGGCGGGCCGCGGGGCGGGAGCCGCATCCCTGTCGCGCTCGCGGCGCAACGGCAAATTCGCCACCGGACGAATGATGGCGAGCTCGGTGATATGCGGCTTGCCGGCCCACAGGCTGGCGAGCGTCACTTCCGCCTCGATGCTCGACGCAGCAAAGTGGCGGTTGATGTCGCGGTCCTTCGGATGCTGCATCGTGACATCGTTCAGCGTGATGTTGAGCGATGGCCAAACACCGATCCTGGCGCCGCCATTGATCGCGAGCTTGTAGCCGGTCTCGCGCTCGACCCGCTGCTGGATCTCCGCCGTCAGGAAGCCCGACGGGATGCCGACCACCAGCAGCACCGCGATGATGACGACCACGGCGCCAATGACGGCGCCGACGATTTTCAAAGCTCTCATATCGACATTCCAGACCGCGGCAAACGGCACTTATTTCGGTCGTGCGGCAGGCGCGCGCAACCGTTCAGACGAGCTTATCCCGGAAAGAGGGTGCGGCCCAAAGTAGCCAAAAATATTCCAGGGGTGCTGCAAAGTTATGTGACTTATGACACACTCATAGGCGTGGGATTTTTGCTAACCGGCCTGAGGGGGAAGGCAAGGGCTGATTTTGGAAGGTACTAAGATGAGCAAGCAGGCCGAATTTGCGGTCATTTTGAAGATGAATCCGATGTTCGCGGATTTGGGCGCTGACGAATTGCAGCGCATCTCAGCCCTTTGCCACACCGAGCAACTCGGCCTTGGCGAAATGCTGTTCCAGAAAGGCGATGCCGGCGATGCCCTTTACGGCGTCCGGCGGGGCCAGATCCGGATCGAGACGGGGGCTTCCGACGGCAGCCGCCTGACGCTGAACTTCATGGGTGCGGGCGACCTGTTCGGCGAGGTCGCCGTGCTCGACGGCCAGAGCCGCACCGCGGACGCCACTGCCGGCGAGCCGTCAGAATTGTTCGTGCTGCGGCGCGAGGATTTCCTCGCCTTCCTGGAGCGCGAACCGAAGGTCGCGATCAAGATCATGATGCTGTTGTGCCAGCGCATTCGCTGGCAAAGCGAGCGAATGGAAGAATCGGTGCTGCAACCGCTGCCGGTCCGCCTGGCACGCAGGCTCTGCGCGCTGGCGACCGATTTCGGTTCCGAGGTGCACATCTCGCAGGAACAGCTCGGCGTCTTCGTCGGCGCCGCCCGCGAAAGCGTCAACCGCCAACTCCAGCTCTGGCGCAAGGACGGCATCCTCGACCTGCAGCGCGGACGTATCTTGCTGCAGAACATGACCAAGCTGACGGCGGTGGCGCGGAACGATTAGAGCGTTCTCCGGCGAATTGGGTACCGGCTCGCGTCACGAAAACGCGTCGACATGAAAAATAAAACGCCGTTCCGATCCGTCGGGACGGCGTTTTTGCGAAGCGGTCATGCTCGCGCTTCGCGCCTATGCCTGATTCTCGTGCCGAGAACGTTAGTGTTTCGGAGAGAGCAGCGTAACGGATGATGTACCCCGATTCGCTGGAGCGGATCTACTCCGCCGCTGGCGACATCGCCGGGGGTACCGCGGGCGGTCCCTTGGCCGGCGGAGGGACATGATGATCCGGTCCATGGCCGTCGTGCTCGGTTTCGCCGCTCGAGACCAGCAGCTTCTTGCCGAAGCGCCAGCACAGGGCGCCGATATCATCCATCACCATGAACATCGCCGGCACGAACACCAGCGACAGGACGGTGGAGAAGATCAGGCCGCCGATCACCGCAAGCGCCATCGGCGAGCGGAATTCGCCACCGGCGCCGATCGCCAGCGCTGACGGCATCATGCCCGCGGCCATTGCGATCGTCGTCATCACGATCGGGCGTGCGCGCTTCATGCCGGCGTCGATGATGGCGTCGTCGCGCCTCTTGCCTTCGCGGATCGCTTCGACGGCGAATTCCACCAGCATGATCGCGTTCTTGGTGACGATGCCCATCAGCATCAGGATGCCGATCCACACCGGCGTCGTCAGCTGCTTGCCGGTGAGCAGCAGCGCCACTATGGCGCCGCCGATCGAGAGCGGTAGTGAGAACAGGATGGTGATCGGCTGCAGGAAAGTTCCGAACAGCAGCACCAGCACGGCGTAGACCATCATCAGGCCGGCGGTGATGGCGGTGGCAAAACCGTCTGACAGCTCGGCCAGGCTTTCGGCATCGCCCGACGGGCTCACCCTCACGCCCTTTGGCAGGCTCTTCATGACCGGAAGATCGTAGATCTTCTTGGTGGCGTCGCCGAGCGCCGCGGTGCCGACGAGGTCGGCGGCAACGGTAGCCTGCCGTTCGCGATCGTAGCGGTTGATGCTGGTCGGTCCCTGGTCGAGCTGGATGTCGGCGACGACCGACAGCGGCACGCCGCCGCGTTCGCCACGCTGGCCGAGCGGCACCCGCAATTGCTGCAGCATCTGCAGGTCGCTGCGCGCGCTGTCCTCGAGCTGGACGCGGATCGGCACCTGGCGGTCGCCGGCATCGAATTTCGCGAGCGCCGGTCCGACGTCGCCGATGGTGGCGACGCGGATGGTCTGCGACAGGCTTTCGGTAGAGACGCCGAGGCGTGCCGCCAGTTCGGCCCGCGGCCGGATCCGAAGTTCGGGCCGGTCGAGCGAGGTTTCCGAGATCACGTTGGCGACGATCGGAATCCGCTTCATCTGCGTCGCCAGTTCGCTGGCGACGTTGTTGACGATGTTGCTGTCGACTCCGGTCACCACAAGCGCAATCGCGCGCAGGCCGTTCTCGTCCAGGAACCAGAATCGGATGTCCGGAACGTTCTCCAGCTCCTGGCTGATCTCGAGTTCGAGCTGCCGCTGGGTGATCTTTCGTTCGGCCTTCGGCGTGTAATTGATGATCAGCGCGGCGCGGCGAACTTCCTGCGTTCCTGGTGGCACCCTGCCGCCGTCGACGAAGATGCTCTTCACCTCGGGCCGCTTGCGCAGCCGAGCGACGATTTCTTCCGTCACCTTCTCGGTATAAGCGAGCTGCGATCCCGGCGGCAATTCCATGGCCAATAGCGACCGCGCGGTGTCCTGCGCCGGCAGGAAGCCCTGCGGCAGCAGCGTGATGCTCCAGATCGACGCGGCAAAGACACCGAAGCCGATCAACACCGTGATGAAGTAATGATGCACCGACCAGGTTACGAGTTTGGTGTAGGTCTTCAGGATGCGCCCGGGCGGCGGATCGTCATGCGCGTGATCCTTGAGGAAGTATGCTGCGAGCACCGGCGTGACGAAACGCGCGGCAAGCAGCGAGAAGAACACCTGCACCGACACCGTGATGCCGAACTGCTTGAAGAACTGGCCCGCGATGCCCGACATGAAGCTGGCCGGTGCAAAGATCGCGATGATGGTCAACGAGATCGCGATCACCGCCAGGCCGATTTCGTCGGCAGCTTCGAGCGCCGCGCGATAGGGCGACTTACCCATGCGCATGTGGCGCACGATGTTCTCGATCTCGACGATGGCGTCGTCGACCAGGATGCCCGTCGATAGCGTGATGGCGAGGAAAGAGACCAGGTTCAGCGAGAAGCCGAGCAGGTCCATCACCCAGAACGCCGGGAAAATCGACAGCGGCAGCGAGATCGCGGCGATGATGGTGGCGCGGATATCGCGCAGGAACAACAGCACGATGACGACGGCGAGAATCGCGCCCTCGAACAAGGTCGAGATCGCGGCGAAATAATTGCCCTTGGTGAATTCGACCGAGGTATCGATCAGTTTCAGGTCGACGTCGGGATAGGCGACCTTCAGCGCGTCGATGCGCTTCTGCACGGCCTCGGCCACCTTCACGTCGCTGGCGCCCTTGGAGCGCTTGATGCCGAGCGCCACGACGGGCTCGCCGTTGAAGCGGGCAAACGTCCGGCGATCGGCGATGGTGTCGGTGACGGTGCCGAGATCGTCGAGCCGCACCTCGCCGCCGCCGAACAGCGGGATCATGGTGCCGGCCAGCTCGTTCAGCGTCTTGGCGCCGGCGAGCGTGCGGATCGCCTGGTCGTTCTTGCCGATTTCGGCGCGGCCGCCGGCGAGGTCGACATTGGTGCCGCGCAGCATCTGGCTGACATTGACGGCCGTGAGACCCGCGGCTTGCAGCCGGTCGGGATCGAGCGAGACCAGAATTTCGCGCTCGACACCGCCGATACGCTCGACCTGCGCCACGCCGCGCACGCCCTGCAGCGCGCGCTTGACGACGTCGTCGACGAAATAGGAAAGCTGCTCCGGCGTCTTGCCTGGCGAGATCGCGGCGTAGGTGACGATCGGCAGGCCGATCACGTCGACGCGCTGGATCAGCGGTTCGTTGACGTTTTGCGGCAGGTTTGAGCGCACGCGGGTGACGGCGTCCTTGACGTCATTGAGTGCACGATCGGTATTGGTCTCCAGCGCAAACTGGATCGTGGTGATCGACAGACCGTCGGTGATCGACGACGAGATATGCCGGACGCCCTCGACGCCCGATACGCCGTCCTCGATGGTCTTGGTGACCTGCGATTCAAGCTCGGCCGGTGCGGCGCCGAATTGCGCGACCGCCACCGAAATCACCGGGATGTCCGCGCTCGGCAGCCGGGTTATCGCGAGCTTGGTGAAACTGGCCCAGCCCAGCACCAGCAGAATGATGGAAAAGACGATCGAAGGCAGCGGGTTCCGGATCGACCATGCCGAGATATTCAAAGCCATTAGCGTGCCCGCGTGCGCTCGAGTTCGTCGGCGAACATGATCTTGATCTGGTCGCCGTCATGCAGCGAGGTGCCAGCGTCGGCCACGACGGTTTCGCCGACATCGAGGCCTTCAAGAATTTCGGTAGAGGTTTCGGAGGTCAGGCCGACGCGCACCTTCCGCGTCTCGATGGTGTTGCCTTTCACGACCTGCAGCGTCAGGCGGTCGATGGCGGTGCGCGGGACAGCGACGCCGCAGGAGCGCTTGGCGTCGATATTGGCGCGGGCGAACATGCCGACCTTGAGCGAGGGATTGTTGTTCAGCGAAATCCTGACCTTGCCGAGTTGGGTGGCGCGGTCGATCTGCGGCGAAATCGTCCGGACCTTGCCGACGACGTCGGGCGCGTCGTCCCGGCTGATGCGGACGGTCGCACCAGGATTAAGTTTGAGCAGGTGCACGCTCGGCACCTCGGCCTCGAGTTCGATTTCGTTGTTCACGGAAATGCGGAACATCGGCCCGGCCTGCGGCGAGGCGGGAGCGCCGACCGCCGTCCGCAATTCGGTGATGAGGCCGGCGGCTGGGGCCTTCAGCGAGATCGGTCCGGAGCGGCCTGCCGGGACGCCAGGCATCTGCGGCGGCGGGGTGAGGCGCGCGAGTTCCTGGTTCTCGGTGACCATGTCGCCTTCCTTGACGAACAGGTCGGTCACGCGCGAGCCCTCCTGATCGACGCCGACCTGTGCCTCGCGGCGCGGCACGATGAAGCCGGTGACGCGCACCATGTCGGAAAAGCAGGCATTGGTGGACTTGGTCACGATCACCTGCGCCTGGCCAGGCGTTTCCTTTTCTTCCGCGTGCGAGCGGTGCTCGAACCGGTAATAGCCGTAGCCGAGAGCGGCAACGAAGACCACGCCGAGCGCAGGTTTGAGGTATTCGGAGAGTTTCATCGCCGGATCAATCCAGACTGGAAGTCACATCAAACAGGGCGAATGTCGCTGGCCAGAGACCTGCAAGGGAAGCCCTAAAACGAATACGTCCCGCACGGGGATTGCGGGACGTATTGTAGCCGGAAACGATTGGTCAGCGCCACGCCCTTGCGTTACTTGGACGCGTTTGACGCCGTGCTCTTGCTTTCCATGTTCACGACTTGGACGCGGCGGTTCACTTCCGCCATCGGCTGGCTCGGATCCTTGAGCTTGCTCTTGCCGTATCCGACGGTGACGAGATCGGTGCCGTTGATGCCGTATTTGTCGATCAGATAGCGCTTGATCGCATCGGCGCGGCGTTCGGAAAGGTCCTGATTGTAGGCGTCGCCGCCGGCCGCATCGGTGTGGCCTGCAACCACGAACGTCGAGCCCTTGATTTCATTGTTGGTGAGCGCGCGGCCGAGTGCCTGAACCGAGGGCAGCGACTTCGCGCTGATATCGGCCGAGTTGTAGTCGAAGTTGATCTCCAGATCGATCTTCGGCTTGTCCTTGACCATGGCCGCGATCTCTTCGCGCTCGGCACTCGACAGCGAGCGCGTGGAGCGGCCACGGATCTTTTCCACGAACTTCGTTTCAGCTGCGGAGACGGCCGGGTCGGCGGCGGTTTGCGGCCCGGTGGACAGGCCGCGGGTCAGCGGCTTCTTTTCCGGCGCCAGCGCGCGGACGATCTGATCCTCGGTAACGTTCTTTTCCTGGGCCAGCGCGGTTCCTGCACCGAAGGAAATCGCGGCGCCAAGCGTCGCAACCGAGACCATCAAGCCAAAGGCTTTCGCTGAGATACTTACCATAACTTGTCCCTCTTGCGGGGCTTCCCGCGCGGTTCCAATGTCATCCAAATCGGGCTGCCGGACGGGGTGCGGACGGCTGCTCTGTCTTAGTCTGGCCGGCCCGCCGCAGGGTTCGAAGGATCGCCGGTTTTATGCAAAAAAATCGTCGGTCACTGCACCCCGTAATCGGCGAATTCCTTGACGATATTGGGGTCCATCGCCTTGGCATTGTTAATGTCGAGGTCGCCTTCCGAAATCGAGCCGTTGCGCTTCTTTGCAAGGCCGCGGCCGTAGAGCGATGACGTCAGCCTCGGGTTGATCTTGAGGGCGGCGTCGAAATCAGCGATTGCGTTCTTGTTCTGGCCGTTCTTGAGGTTGACAAGGCCGCGGCTGTCGAGCGCGTCGACGAAATTCGGCCGCAGCCGCAGCGCTTCGTTGCAATCCTTCAGCGCCGCCTGCAGGTCGCCGATGACAGTGCGTGCCCAGCAGCGGTTGTTGAAGGCTTCGACATCCTTCGGGTTCAGCCGCAGCGAATTGTTGAAGTCCTTGATGGCGAGCTCATACGCGCCCTTGCTCGCAAAGACCTGTCCGCGCCGGTACAGCGCAGCGGCATCATCAGGATTGTCCCGCAGCTTCTCGTTCAGGCTCTTGATGGTCGGGTCGTCGGCCAGCGCCGGCGGCGGGCTGGGGCTCTCCTGAGGCTTGGCCGGCGGTGGTGGCGGCGGAAGCGCGGCTTCAACCGGCTTTGACGGCGCGGGCGGCGGCGGAGGTGGCGGGGCTGGCGCTGCCACTACCGGCGGAGCAGGCGGAGGCGGCGCGGGCGCCGGTGGTGTCGCTGGCGCCGTGGCCACCGGGCCCGGGCTTGACGGCGGGCTGGCCGGCCGAGGGGCCGAGCCGCTGGGAATGAAGGAGAAATCCTCGGCAAGCGACGACGAAATCCACGGCACCTGTTCCTGTCGCGAGGCGCGGGTCACGCCGACGCGGGTGCGGTTGAGCGTCTCTTCCGCCATCAGATCGGGGGTGCGGATTTCCTTCAGCAGCTCTCTCACGAACAGGCTGCGATCGCTGCCATTGTCGGAAACCACGGACGAGAGCGCCGCCGAGTACATTACCAGCGTGCCGTTCGGTGCGATTACGGGCGCAAGGCCGGCGGAAAAGCTGCGGAACCGGCGCTCGAACGGATTGCGCCTGGAGGCATCGATCAGCGCGATCTTAACGCCGGCGCCGCGGCTGTTGATCTCGCCCAGCACGGATTCAAGGCTCACGCCGTCGCGGCGGACGTCCGGTTCGGTCCAGATCTGGGCATCGACCGGGATCATGTAGCTCTGGCGGCTCGATTGCACGCCGAAGCCGGAGAAGAACAGCAGCGCCACCGAGCCCGGCTTGATCTTGCCGTACAGGCGATCGAAGGCCCGGCGCATTTGCTCGCCGGTCAGGTTCTCGCCGATATCGACATTGAAACCGTCGCGCTTGAGCTCCTCGGCGATGTCGCGGGCGTCGTTGATCGGCTCCTTCAGCGGCGCTTCCGCGTCCGGATATTTCGCGTTGCCAATCACCAGCGCATAGCGCTCACCGGCAGCGAACGACGGGGCCACCGACGCGACTGAAAAAAGCAATGTGAGGAGCAATGCGAGGCGAGTTTTCATAATCACGGCAGTCCAGCCAAAACAGCGCCGATACCAGCTCGCGCCGCGGCGACCATACTCTACGCTACCGGCATTATCAAACCACGCCCGCAGCACGTCAACCGCTTGCGATGTCATCGTTAATTGCGACAATTCACCGCGACAGAGCGGCAGCAGACGGAAGGAAAAAATGCACCTGTGATGGCAGAAGCACAGCTTGCGTTTGGGCAGATGCGAACGGTTCCCGGTCGGCCCGCAGTGATCGTGTGGAGGGGTGCAGCTTCGCGTCCTGATCGTCATGTCGCCACAGGGTAGGTTACAGACACGTCATGGGCCGTTCGTCATGGACCGTTCGGCTTTGCTGTTGGATGGGATATCGCACCGCCCGCCTTTACGGGGGAGCCAATGACGGCAATGTGACTCGTCTCACACAACGTGCCGTCGCCCTGCCGCGCGGCTGTCATTCGCGCGCGGCGTTTGACCTTTGCGGGTGACAATGGCTTGTTGGCGGGATCGGCCCAATCCAGACATTCAAGAAAAAAGTGACACCGATGGGAAACGCCTACGAAATCTACGCGCTGCGCTACGCCACCATGTCGCCGCGCACCCCCAGCATGAATTTTCTGGCTCCCGATCCGCATGAAACCACGGCGGCGGATCTCGACTATTTCGTCTGGCTGGTTCGCGGCGGCGGCCGCGACATCCTGGTCGATACCGGCTTCAATGCTGAAGAGGCGAAAGCGCGTTCCCGAAAGCTGACGCTCAATCCGGTCGATGCGCTGGAGAAATTCGGCGTTTCCGCCGCCAGCATCAAGGACGTCATCGTCACCCATTTGCACTACGACCACGCCGGCAACCTCGATCGCTTCCCAGGCGCACGCTTCCATCTGCAGGATCGTGAGATGAGCTACGCGACCGGACGCTGCATGTGCAACGGCATGCTGCGGCATCCGTTTTCGGTCGAGCACGTCACCACCATGGTGAAGCACGTCTATGGCGAGCGCGTCACGTTCCATTCCGGCGACGGTGAAGTGGCGCCCGGCGTGACGGTGCATCGCGTCGGCGGCCATTCCGACGGCCTGCAGGTGGTGCGGGTCGAAACCGCGCGCGGTCCGGTGGTGCTGGCGTCGGACGCCGCGCATTACTACGCCAATCTGCAGAAACGCAGCCCGTTTCCGATCGTCTACAATGTCGGCGACATGGCGCAGGGCTGGGAAATCGTCGAGCGGCTGGCCGGCCATCCCGATCGCTTCATCCCGGGCCATGATCCACTGGTGAGCGAAATCTATCCGCGCGCCAGCGACAAGGTCGACGCGTTCGCGCTGCATCTGACGCCGTCGCGCTCGTTCGTGAAATAGCTGATGGCGGTGCTCTCAGTGTACAAGACGATCGGCTTCATCGGCCTTGGCGTGATGGGCGAACCGATCTGCCGCAATCTCGTGAAGAAGAGCGGCAGGCGTGTCGTTGCCTTTGACCTGTCGCCGGAGCCGTTGGCGCGGCTGCGGGAAGAGGGCGCCGAGATTGTGGGCGCCATTGCGGATGTCATCACGCAAAGCGATCTGTTGTTCCTGTGCCTGCCGAGCGCCAGGCATGTGCGTGCGGTGTTCGAAGGCAACGGCATTCTGAAGAACGTCCGGAGCGGGCAGGTCGTCGTCGATCTCGGCACGTCCTCGGTCAGCCAGACCCGCGATTTTGCCGGGCAGTTGCAAGCCAAGGGCGCCGCCTGGGCCGATGCGCCGATCGCGCGCACGCGACAAGCGGCGCAGGACGGCACGCTTAGTGTGATGGTTGGCACGACGCCGGCACTTTACGCCGCCATCGAGCCGCTGATCCGCTGCTTCGCCACCGACGTTACCCATTGCGGCGAGGTCGGCGCCGGGCAAGTGACGAAAATCCTGAACAACATGGTGCTGTTCGAAACCGTCAACGCGCTGGCTGAGGCGGTTGCCGTCGCAAAACACAACGGCGTCGATCCAAAGCTGTTGCTCGATACCCTTTCCAAGGGCTCGGCCGACAGCTTTGCGCTGCGCAATCACGGCATGAAGGCGATCGTGCCCGGCAATTTTCCGGAGCGTGCGTTCTCAACCGAATATGCGCTGAAGGATCTGTCCTACGCGCTGGAGCTCGCGGCCGATGCCGGCATCAGGATTCGCGGCGCGGAACTGATCGGCACGGTGTTGCAGGAAGCGATCGACGCCGGATCGGGGGACAATTATTTTCCCGTGATCGCGAAGCATATCGATAGCCGCTAACCGGAGATTCCCGATGATCACCCGCTTTCCCGGACTGACGCCCACCCGCAGCCGCGCAGTCTCGCACGACGATCTGGTTTTCACGGTGGCGGTCGCGCCGGATCCGGTCAGTCCGTCGATGTATGAGCAGAGCAAGAATGCGCTCGCCCGCATCGACGAAAGCCTCGCTCTGTGCGGCTCGGACAAGAGCAAGATCCTCACGGCGATCGTGTATGTCGCGGACATCAAGCAGAAGGGCGAGATGAACCGCGCCTGGGACGAATGGGTCGATACGAAAAACCCGCCGATGCGTGCCTGCCTCGGCGTCGATCTCGAACCGCCGCATATCGTGGAGATCGTGGTGACGGCGGCGAAGTAGGCCGCGGCTGTCTCCCCGTCATTGCGAGGCGAGAGCTGTTGCAGATAGCCTTCGATAAAAGGGCCGCCAAAAAGCAGCCTCCACACTTCTCAGCAAACCGTTTGAGGATTGCCGGACGTATCCCGTGTACCCGTCGCAAAGCACCCATGTTTCGGCCTATACTTTTGGGTGTTGTTCAAAGCCGTGGTAGCACGGGACTTGATGACATCGTTCGATCGGCCACGCGCAGAATTGTCGGCGCTGGCACTCGAGCTGGTTGCGGCGAGGACGACTGCAACAATTCCAACAAACGACGCTGCCGGTTTCAACTTCATCGTTAAGCCTCCTTGGGTTGCGTGCCAGCACGCTATCACACCCGCGAAATAGAACACTATGGAGATGGAGCTGCCGCACGAAGGGGCCTGACACAGGCAATATCCGCCGGACGCAATGAATTCACGCTTAGTACGCTTCCTTCGCGTCGGCCTCCTCGCTGGTTTGCACCAGGTCCAGGCTCTCTTCGAGCTTGCCGAGAAGCCGCGCGAAATCGCGCCGCTCCTGCGCGGAGAGGGAAGACAGGATCTCCTGTTCCTTACGCAACAGGCGCGGGATCAGCTCTTCGTACAGCGTTACGCCCTTGCGCGTCAGGCGCAGGCGGAATTCGCGGCGGTCGTCCGCGTTTTCGACGCGCTCGATCATCTGCCGCTTCATCAGCGACGTGACGGCACGGCTGATGGTGGATTTGTGGGTGCGGGTGCAGTCGGCGACGTATTGCGCGCTGCAGGGATCCTGACGGAAGCCGAGCGTCGCCAGCACGCGCCATTCCGGAATGTCGAGCCCGTAGCGGGTCGCATACTCGACCGAGAGCGCCGAACTGACCTCGGCCGCGAGCCGGTTCAACCGGAACGGCACGAAGCCGAACAGATCCAGCCGGGTATCCTTCTTCGTCGCGCCTTCTTCGCGCGATACGGCAGCCGCTTCGGTTGAAACTGCCTTTGGCAAGGATAGCCTCGATTTGAGTTGACGGGCGACCCGGCCCGGGGTTTAAGATAGTTGCAGATGCGACTAATTTAACAAGATCGCCCGCCCTTGGCTAGTCACAGGTTTTAGCCCGCATGGCGCAAACCAAAACCCAGTTCGGCTATCGCCGCCATCCCGATCAGGATCGGCCGGGTTCGAGTCTGGCCGAGCACCCGGTCGTCGTGGTCGGTGCGGGGCCGGTCGGGCTGTCGCTGGCGATCGATCTGGCGCAGCGTGGCCAGGCGGTCGTGCTGCTCGACGACGCGGATCGGATCGGCGAGGGCTCGCGCGCGATCTGCTTTTCAAAACGCTCGCTCGAATTCTGGGACCGGCTCGGCATCGGCCAGCGCATGGTCGACAAGGGCGTGGTGTGGAGCGTCGGAAAGATCTTCCACGGCGACTCTCAGCTCTACCAGTTCAACCTGCTGCCCGAGCAGGGGCACAAGCGGCCGGCCTTCATCAACCTGCAGCAATTCTACGCCGAGGCCTATCTGGTCGACCGCGTCGAGCAGCTTCCGGCTGTGGACCTGCGCTGGCGCAACAAGGTAACCGCGCTCGAACAGCGCAACGACCATGTGCTGCTGACGATCGAAACGCCGGATGGCCCGTATCGCATCAGCGCGCGCTTCGTGATCGCCTGCGACGGCGCAAAATCCTCGTTGCGCCGGATGGTCGGCGCCGAATTTGCCGGACAGGTGTTCGAGGACCAATTCCTGATCGCCGACGTCAGGATGACGGCGGCGTTTCCGACCGAACGCTGGTTCTGGTTCGATCCGCCGTTTCATGCCGGACGCTCCGCGCTGCTGCACAAGCAACCGGATGACATCTGGAGAATCGATCTGCAGCTCAATCGTTTCGCCGATCCCAATGTCGAAAAATTGCCGGAGAACGTGCGGCCGCGCATCGCCCGCATGCTCGGGCACGACAAGTTCGATTTCGAATGGATCTCGCTGTACAAATTCCAGTGCCGGCGGATGAACGAGTTCATCCACGGCCGCGTCCTCTTCGCCGGCGATGCCGCGCATCAGGTGTCGCCGTTTGGCGCGCGCGGCGCCAATTCCGGACTGGAGGATGCCGAGAACCTGGCGTGGAAACTCGATGGCGTGTTGCGGGGCACGTCGCCGGAAGCCTTGCTCGACAGCTACCATGTCGAGCGCAGCGCCGCGGCCGACGAGAACATCCGCGAGTCCACCCGTTCGACCGACTTCATGGCGCCGAACTCCCATCAGGAGGCGCGGCTGCGCAAGGCGGTGCTGTCGCTCGCCAGAGAAACCGAGTTCGGCAAGCGCATGGTCAATGGCGGACGGCTCTCGACGCCGTCGGTCTATGCGACGCCGCTCTCGACCGCCGATGGCGACGCCTGGCGCGGCGGCCCGGTTCCCGGCGCCTCGATGCCGGACGCACCGGTTGCAGGCGCGCACGGCGAACAGATTTTTCTCACGGATGCATTCATCAAGGCCGGAATGCGGTTCACGCTCCTCGAGTTCGGCAACGGCGCCGCGCCGCAACGGCCCGACGGCTTGGCTACGATCCGGATCGGCAGCAACGACGGCCTCGTCGATTCCGCAGGCCTCGCCGCGCAGCGTTACGACGCCGAGCCCGGCACCGCCTATCTGCTGCGGCCCGATGGCTATGTCGCGGCGCGGTTCCGGCACCCGACCCGCGAGGGGCTCGATGCCGCGCTGGCGCGTGCCGCCGGCCACCACTGAGGTTTCGTCATGCCGCTATCGACCGCTTCGAATTTTGCCAAACCCGACGACGCGTTTCGCGCCATCGTCGAGGCGCATCGCGGCCTGAGTGATGAGCAGAGCGCCGATCTCGACGCCGCGCTGGTTCTCATTCTTGCCAACCATATCGGCGACATCGCCGTGCTGAACGAGGCCATCGCGCTCGCCAAACGGCGGATGCTCGATGCCAGCCAGCAACAACAACAGCAACAATAAATCAACATCCCGAACCAAGTCAGGAATCGCATCGATGGCCAAGGGCTTTGCGTCCACCACCGACATGGCGGAGAAGAAGATCACCTTCTCCGAAATCGGTACTGATCTTTACGCCTTCACCGCCGAGGGAGATCCGAACTCCGCGATCATCGTCGGCGATGACGGCTGCCTGGTGTTCGACGCACAGTCGACGCCGGCGATGGCGAATAAAGTGATCGAACGCGTTCGCACCGTCACTGACAAGCCGATCAAATATGTCGTGCTGTCTCACTATCACGCCGTGCGCGTGCTCGGCGCCTCCGCCTACAAGGCGCAGGGCATCGTCGCGTCGGCGGAAACCTATCGACTGATCGAGGAGCGCGGCCAGCAGGACTGGGATTCCGAATACGGCCGCTTTCCCCGCCTGTTCCAGGACGCCCAGAGCATTCCCGGCCTGACCTGGCCGACGCTGACCTTCGAGGGCGAGATGTCGATCTATCTCGGCAAGCGCGAGGTGCGGCTGATGCAGCTCGGCGCCGGGCATACGTCGGGCGACATCGTGGCCTGGGTGCCGGATGCCGAAGTGATGTTTTCCGGCGACCTCATCGAATATCACTCGGCCTGCTATTGCGGCGACGCGCATTTGCGCGAATGGCCAGCCACGCTGAACGAAATCCGCGCCTTCAATCCGAAGGCGATCGCGCCGGGCCGCGGCGACGCGTTGAAGGGCCTTTCGACCGGGCGCGACGCGATCGCGATGACGCGCGATTTCGTGACCTCGCTCTACGGCGCGGCGGAAACCTCCGTCGCCAAAGGCCGCAATTTGAAAGAGTCGATGGCGGCGACGCGCGAGGTGATGGATCCGAAGTTTTCGAGCTTCGCCATTTATGAGCACTGCCTGCCGTTCAACGTCTCGCGTGCGTTCGACGAAGCGTCGGGGATCGACGATCCCGTGATCTGGACCGACAAGCGCGACCAGGAAATGTGGGCCGCCCTGCAAGGAGGAGGATGAGCATGAATATCAACACCTCGCCTGATCAGATCGTTCGAAGCTCCGCGCAACTGACGCCGGGCTACATGTCCGGCTTCGGCAACAGCTTTGAGACGGAGGCCTTGCCCGGCGCGCTGCCGATGGGCCGCAATTCGCCGCAGCGCTGCGCCTACGGGCTTTATGCCGAACAATTGTCAGGCTCGCCCTTCACGGCTCCGCGCGGCAGCAACGAACGGTCGTGGCTCTATCGCATCCGCCCGTCGGTGAAGCATTCAGGGCGCTTTGCCAAGGCCGACGCCGGGCTATGGCGCACTGCGCCGTGCCACGAATACGATCTGCCGATCGCGCAACTGCGCTGGGACCCGGCGCCGATCCCGAAGGAGGACATGACTTTCCTGCAGGGCGTGCAGACCATGACAACGGCGGGCGACGCCAACACCCAGGCCGGCATGGCGGCGCATGTCTATCTCATTACGAAGTCGATGGTCGATCAGCACTTCTACAATGCCGACGGCGAGATGATGTTCGTGGCGCAGCAGGGCAATCTGCGCCTCGTCACCGAGTTCGGCCGCATCGACATCGAGCCCGGCGAGATCGCCGTGATTCCGCGCGGCGTGAAATTCCGTGCCGAGATTCCGAACGGACCCGCGCGCGGCTATCTCTGCGAAAACTACGGCGGCGCCTTCACGCTACCGGAGCGCGGGCCGATCGGCGCCAACTGTCTCGCCAATTCGCGCGACTTCCTGACGCCCGTTGCTGCTTACGAGGACAAGGACACCCCGACCGAACTCTACGTCAAATGGGGCGGCTCGCTGTTCAAGACCACGCTGCCACATTCGCCGATCGACGTTGTTGCCTGGCACGGCAACTACGCGCCCTACAAATACGATCTGCGCACCTTCTCGCCGATCGGCGCCATCGGCTTCGACCATCCGGATCCCTCGATCTTCACGGTGCTGACCGCGCCCTCGGAAACCCCCGGCACCGCCAACATCGATTTCGTCATCTTCCCGGAGCGCTGGATGGTGGCCGAAAACACCTTCCGGCCGCCGTGGTATCACATGAACATCATGAGCGAGTTCATGGGCCTGATCTACGGCGTCTACGACGCCAAGCCGCAAGGGTTCGTCCCCGGCGGCATCTCCTTGCACAATTGCATGCTGCCGCACGGCCCCGACCGCGACGCCTTCAACCACGCCAGCAACAGCGAGCTGAAGCCAGTGAAGCTGAGCGGCACGATGGCCTTCATGTTCGAGACGCGCTATCCGCAACGCGTGACCAAGCACGCGGCAACATCGGCGACGCTGCAGGACGACTACGCCGATTGCTGGAAGGGCCTCGAAAAGCGCTTCGATCCGAACAAGCCGTAAAGTAACTCCGCCGTCATTCCGGGGCGCGCGAAGCGCGAACCCGGAATCCAACTCTCCGCCCGAGTCGGTGGCGCGATGGATTCCGGGTCTGCGCCAAGTGGCGCATCCCGGAATGACGAGTGGATAGAGCGTCAGAAATCCGGCAGGAACCCCATGCCCCATCCCAACGACCCCAAACTCCGCTCCTTCATCCCCGTTGCCGCCACCTCCGACTTCCCGATCCAGAACCTGCCCTACGGGATCTTCTCCGCCAAAGACGGCCTCGCCCCGCGCGTCGGCGTCGCGATCGGCGACTACGTCCTCGATCTCTGGCAGCTCGCGCAGGATTGCCGCTTCGACATCGTCGAACCCGCGGTGTTCGCGGCCTCGCAACTCAATCCCCTCATGGCGCTCGGCCCGAAGGCGTGGTCCAGCACGCGCGTCCGCATCAGCGAGCTGCTGCGACACGACAATCCCGAACTGCGCGACAATGAAGAGCTACGCAAGCGCGCACTGGTGCCGATGGCGGATGTGAAACTGCACATGCCGTTCGCGGTCGCCGGTTACACCGACTTCTATTCGTCGAAGGAGCACGCCACCAATGTCGGCGTCATGTTCCGCGGCAAGGACAATGCGCTGCAGCCGAACTGGCTGCATATGCCGATCGGCTACAACGGCCGCGCCTCCACCGTGGTCGTCAGCGGCACGAAGATCACGCGACCGCGCGGGCAGTTGAAGCCGCCGACCGCCGACGTGCCGAGCTTCGGCCCCTGCAAGCGGCTCGATTTCGAACTCGAAATGGGCGTGGTGGTCGGCCAGGCATCGGCGATGGGCGAAATGCTCACCGAAAAGCAGGCCGAAGAGATGATCTTCGGCTTCGTCCTCCTCAACGACTGGAGCGCGCGCGACATCCAGCAATGGGAGTACGTGCCGCTCGGCCCGTTCCAGGGCAAGGCGTTCGGCACCTCGATTAGCCCGTGGGTGGTGACGCGCGAGGCGCTGGAGCCGTTTCGGCTGCACGGCCCCGCGCAGGAGCCAAAACCGCTGCCCTATCTGCAGCAGGCGCAGCCGAACAATTACGACATGGCACTCGAAGTGGCCCTACGCGCGGCGCCGATGAACGAGGCCGCCAACATCTGCCGCACCAATTTCAAGTACATGTACTGGTCGTCGGTGCAGCAACTCGTGCACCATGCCTCGTCCGGCTGCGCCATGAATGTCGGCGATCTCCTAGGATCCGGCACCATCTCCGGCCCCGAGAAAGATCAGCGCGGCAGCTTGCTGGAGATCAGCTGGAACGGCACCGAACCGGTCGAACTCGTTCCCGGCGTCAAGCGCTCGTTCCTCGAAGACGGCGACTCCCTCGTCATGCGCGGCTGGTGCCAGGGCGACGGCTACCGCGTCGGCTTCGGTGAGGTCGAGGGGACGATCCTGGCGGCGGAGTGACGCTCTCTCCCCGTCATTGCGAGCGCAGCGAAGCAATCCATCGCGCGCGAAGAAAGTCTGGATTGCTTCGCTGCGCTCGCAATGACGGAGATGGATTAGCGCTCCTGCGGCGGAACATCCTTCCATCGCGCGCAATGCGCCGCGATATCCTCCTCGCTGTACTTCAAATGCACCCGCTTGTCGGACGGCAACTGCTTCGTCACGCACACGCCGGGCCGCCGCTCCGTCACGGGCCGGATCGGCCGTCGCTCGAACCCACCACCGCAATTCGGGCAAACGTTCTGCAGCTTGTTCTCGACGCAGTCCGCACAGAACGTGCATTCATAGGAACAGATCCGCGCCTCCGCCGCGTTCGGCGGCAGGTCCTTGTCGCAATATTCGCAGTTCGGCCGGAGTTGCAGCGCCATGGTCGTCTCTTATGATGCGTTTCGATCTATCATCGCAAAACAAGCCGCAAATGCGAATGGCGGATTTCCCTCGAATTGGGACATGCTTTGAGGGGGCTGCATCCTTAGACGCCGCTACACGGCTCCTCAGGATGAGGTCTGGGACCCTCATGGTGAGGAGCGCGGCGAAGCCGCGCGTCTCGAACCATGCAGGCCCGGGTGCTAACCCCGCAGCGGCAGCTTCGCACTCTCCTTCAACCGGTCCAGCACGATCGATGAGCGCACATGCGCGACGCTCTGGTGCGGCATCAGCACGTCGTTGACGAGGCCGGAGAGGTCCTTGAGGTCGCGCAGCACCACCTTCAGCACATAATCCGCGTCGCCAGTCAGCGAATACGCTTCCTGGATATCGTCGACGCGGTTGACCAGCGCGCGGAATTTCTTGGAATTGTCGGGCGAGTGCGTCGCCAGCGTGATGTGGATGAAGGCGATCAGGTTGAAGCCGAGCGCTTCGCCTGACAGGTCGGCGTGATAGCCCGCGATCACCTTCTCTTCTTCCAATCGCATCCGCCGCCGGGAGCATTGCGAGGCCGACAGCCCGACAAGGTCGGCCAGTTGCTGGTTGGTCAATCGGCCGTCTTCCTGCAGCGCGGCCAGCATTTTGAGGTCGAAAGCGTCCATCTGGATCATGCGTAAAATGCCGATTTGGTGCACGAATTGTGCGCTGTTATAACCTAAGGCGCCTACGTTTGCATGCACCTTGCGCCCGATTCGACCGATATTGATCCAGATCAATTTTCTGGAGGTACGCCCCATGGGTCCATTTCCGCATGACGCGCCGGCCGCCACTATCAGCGCCGACAATCCGATGGGCACCGACGGTTTCGAGTTCGTCGAATACGCCCATCCCAATCCTGAAGAGCTGCACGCGCTGTTCAAACTGATGGGCTATACGCCCGTTGCACGGCACCGGACCAAAAAAATCACGGTCTATCGCCAGGGCGATATCAATTATCTCGTCAACGAAGAGCCGGGCACGCATGGTCATGGCTTCGTCGCCGCGCATGGGCCGTGCGCACCGTCGATGGCGTTCCGCGTGGTGGACGCGAAGCGGGCTTATACGCGGGCGCTCGAACTCGGGGCGGAGCCGGCAGGTGTCACGTCAGCGCAGAAGACGCTCGACGTTCCCGCCATCAAGGGCATCGGCGGCAGCCTGCTTTATTTCGTCGATCGCTACGGCGCCAAGGGCTCGGCCTATGACGCCGAATTCGAATGGTTGAACGTGAAAGACGCACGGCCTGCTGGCGCAGGGCTGTACTACATCGATCACCTCACCCACAACGTCCATCGCGGCCGCATGGATGTCTGGACCGGCTTCTACGAAAAACTGTTCAACTTCCGCCAGATCCGTTTCTTTGACATCGAGGGGAGGGCGTCCGGCCTTTTCTCGCGGGCGCTGACCAGTCCCGACGGAAAAATCCGGATTCCGATCAACGAAGATGCCGGCGAATCCGGGCAGATCGAGGAATATCTCAACGTCTATCGCGGCGAGGGCATCCAGCACATCGCCTGCGGTGCGCGCGACATCCACCGCACCGTCGAGCGGCTGCGCGAAGCGGGGTTGCCGTTCATGCCGTCGCCGCCGGAGACCTATTTCGAGAAGATCGACACGCGCCTGCCGAAGCACGGCGAGGACGTCGCGCGGCTGCAGGGCAACGGCATCCTCATCGACGGCGAGGGCGTCGTCGACGGCGGCCAGACCAAAGTGCTGCTGCAGATTTTTTCGGCCAACGCGATCGGGCCGATCTTCTTCGAATTCATCCAGCGCAAGGGCGACGACGGATTCGGCGAGGGCAATTTCAAGGCGCTGTTCGAATCGATCGAGGAGGATCAGATTCGGAGAGGTGTGTTGAAGGTGGATAACGCGGCGTAAGTAACGCTCGTGTCCCGGATGCGCTGCAGCGTGCTAACGCTGCCGCGCAGAGCCGGGATCTATCCGTTGTGGGCCCCAGCTCTGCAGCGCATCGCTCCGCGCTGCACTGCGTCCGGGGCACGCCGCCATCCCTACCGCTTCCACGCCGCGGTCACATCCGCGATCTTCGCCACCTCCGGTTCCCTGATGGCCGAGGGCGTCCGTGAAAATCGCGGCGCCGGCGCGGGCTGCGTCACGCCGTGCCGCTCGACGAAAACCTGTCGCGCCGCCATGTGCGGATGCTTGGGCGCTTCCGCCATGGTCAGGATCGGCGCGAAGCAGATGTCGGTGCCTTCCATGATCTTGCACCAGTCTTCGCGCGTCTTGTTCTTGAACACCTTGGTCAGCTTTTCCTTCAGCGCCGGCCACGCCTTGCGGTCCATCTGCGCGTCGAAATCGGCGTCGGTCAAATCGGCATGCTTGCGCAGCAGCGCGTAGAATTGCGGTTCGATCGAGCCGATCGAAATGAAGTTGCCGCAGGAGCATTCGTAGACGCCGTAGAAATGCGCGCCGCCGTCGAGGAAGTTCTGGTCGCGGCCTTCGGTCCAGCGGCCGCTCGCGCGCATGTCGAAGAACATCGACATCAGCGAGGCCGCACCGTCGCACATCGCGGTGTCCACCACCTGGCCCTTGCCGGACTTCGAAGCTTCCAGCATGGCGGCGAGAACGCCGACCACGAGATAAAGGGCACCGCCGCCGAAATCGCCGACCAGGTTGAGCGGCGGCACCGGCTTCTCCTTGGTGCCGATCGCCGCGAGTGCGCCGGTGATCGAGATGTAATTGATGTCGTGGCCGGCGGCGTTCGCCAGCGGGCCTTCCTGGCCCCAGCCCGTCATGCGGCCATAGACCAGCTTGGGATTGCGCGCGAGCACGACATCGGGGCCGAGGCCGAGCCGCTCCATCACGCCGGGGCGAAAACCTTCGATCAGCGCGTCCGCGCCAGCTAGCAGGTCGAGCACCTGCGCGACCGCGGCCTTGTCCTTCAGATCCAGCTCGATCACCTTGCGGCCGCGTACCGCCACCGCCTTCAAATTCTTGCCGGCGCCGACGCGGTCGAGCGTGATGACCTCGGCGCCCATGTCGGCGAGCAGCATGCAGGCGAACGGGCCCGGGCCGATGCCGGCGAATTCGACGATGCGGAAACCGGCGAGCGGGCCGGAGGTGCGAGTGGCGGATTGGGCGGCTGGTTTGTCGAGCACTTGTTTTCTCTCCCAGGCAAAAATCTTAGTTAGTTGATTAGCTAAATTCTCCTGCCGAAGCGAGGGCGTGGCAAGAATCTTTTGCCGAGAATCGGACCAAAATGCGAAAGCGGCGCGCATCGCTGCGCGCCGCTCGCATCAGAGTTGCGTTTAGGCGTTATCAGCCTGCAGCAGTTACCGCGCGCTGCGCCATGACCTTCACGAGATTGGCGCGATAGTCCGAAGTTCCGTGAATGTCGCTCATCAGGCCGCTGGCGGAAACCTTGACGCTGTCGAGCGCTGCGGGCGACCAGTTGGATTTCAGCGCCGCCTCGATCGCGGATACCCGCATCACGCCGTCCTGCGAGGCGCCGGTGGCCGCGACCCTGACGTCACCCGATTTGGTCTTGGTCACGAACACGCCGGTCAGCGCGAAACGCGAGGCAGGATGCCGCATCTTGGCGTAGCCGGCCTTGGCGGGAATCGGGAACGATACCGCGGTAATGATCGCGCCATCCTCGAGCGCCGTCGTGAACAGGCCCTTGAAGAAATCATCGGCCGAGATCGAACGCTTGTTGGTTTTGACAGTCGCGCCGAGCGAAACCAGCGCGGCCGGGAAGTCCGCCGCCGGATCGTTGTTGGCGATCGAGCCGCCGATGGTGCCGCGATGACGCACGGCGGGGTCGCCAAGCACGGAAGTGAGGTAGGCGATCGCGGGGATCGACTTCTTCACGTCAGCGCTCTGCATGATGTCGTAGTAGGTTGTCGCCGCCTTGATCGTCAGCGTATCGCCGGACGCCTCGATGCCGACCAGTTCCTTGATCTTGCCGAGATCGATCACATCAGTTGGCGCGGCCAGCCGCTGCTTCATCACGGGGATCAACGTGTGGCCGCCCGCGAGGTATTTCGCGTCCGAGCCCTTGGCGAACATCGCAACCGCTTCGTCGACCGAGGAAGGGCGGTGATAGGTGGTCTGATACATGATGCTTGCTCCTCTCAGCCGTGGATCGCATGCCAGACGCGATCCGGCGTCGCGGGCATTTCGAGGTTGTTGTTGCCGATCGCGTCGGTGATGGCGTTGATGACGGCGGCGGAAGCGCCGATCGCCCCGGCCTCGCCGCAGCCCTTGACGCCGAGCGGATTGCCCGGACACAGCGTCGTGGTGTGCGAGAGCTTGAACGACGGCAGGTCGTCGGCGCGCGGCATGGCGTAGTCCATGAAGGACGCCGTCAGCAATTGCCCCGATGAATCGTAAGCCGCGTTTTCGAGCAGCGCCTGCCCGATGCCCTGGGCAAGGCCGCCATGAACCTGGCCCTCCACGATCATCGGATTGATCAGCCGCCCGAAATCGTCCGCCGCCACGAAGTTGACGAAGGTCGATTTGCCGGTGGCGCTATCGACTTCCATTTCGCAGATGTAGGCGCCGGCGGGGAAGGTGAAGTTGGTCGGGTCGTAGAACGCCCCTTCCTTCAACCCCGGCTCCATGCCGTCGGGCAGATTGTGCGCGGTATAGGCGGCAAGCGCCACCATCGGCAGCGCCAGCGATTTGTCCGTACCGGCGACCTTGAACTCGCCGTTCTCGATGACGATGTCGCCCTCGGACGCTTCGAGCTGATGCGCCGCGATCTTCTTGGCCTTGGCCTCAACCTTTTCCATTGCCTTGAAGATCGCGCTGAGACCGACGGCCGCTGAGCGCGAGCCATAGGTGCCCATGCCGAACTGCACTTTATCGGTATCGCCGTGGACGATCTGCACCTGGCTGATCGGAACGCCGAGACGTTCGGCGACGAGCTGGCAGAACGTCGTCTCATGGCCCTGGCCGTGGCTGTGCGACCCCGTGAGGATCTCGATGGTGCCGACCGGGTTGACGCGCACTTCCGCCGATTCCCACAGGCCGACGCCGGCGCCTAGGCTGCCAACGGCTTTTGACGGCGCGATGCCGCAGGCCTCGATGTAGCAGGAGACGCCGATGCCACGCAGCTTGCCTTCGCCTTTCGCCTTGGCCTTGCGTGCGGCGAAGCCGGCGTAATCGATCGCCTTCATCGCCGCATCGAGCGAGGCGCCGAAGTCGCCGATGTCATAGGCCATGATGACAGGCGTCTGGTGCGGGAACTGCGTGATGAAATTCTTGCGCCGCAGTTCGGCCGGATCGACCTTCAACTGCCGCGCGGCGGTCTCCATCAGCCGCTCCACCACGAAGCTTGCTTCCGGACGGCCCGCGCCGCGATAGGCGTCGACCGGCACGGTGTTGGTATAGACGCTGATCACCTCGGCAAAGATGTTCGGAATGTTGTACTGGCCCGACAGCAGCGTCGCGTAGAGATAGGTCGGCACCGAGGACGAGAACAGCGACATGTAGGCGCCGAGATTGGCGTAAGTCTTGACGCGCAAGCCGGTGACTTTGTTGTCCTTGTCGAACGCCATCTCCGCCTTGGTGAGATGGTCGCGGCCATGTGCGTCGGTGAGGAAGGCTTCCGTGCGGTCGCCGGTCCACTTCACCGGACGGCCGACTTTCTTGGAGGCCCACAGCGCCACCATTTCCTCGGGGTAGATGAAGATCTTCGAGCCGAAACCGCCGCCGACGTCGGGGGCGACGACGCGCAGCTTGTGCTCCTGCGCGATGTTGTAGAACGCCGACAGCACGAGGCGGGCGACGTGCGGGTTCTGCGAGGTGGTGTAGAGCGTGAAGTGCTCTTCCGCCTCATTGTATTCGGCGATCGCCGCGCGCGGCTCCATCGCGTTCGGCACCAGGCGGTTGTTGGTGATGTCGAGTGAGACGACATTGGCCGCCGCCTTGAAGGCGGCATCGGTCGCGGCTTCCTCGCCGATGGTCCAGTCATAGATCACGTTGCCCGGCGCTTCCGGATGCAGCTGTGGTGCACCCGGCTTGATCGCGGCGCGGATATCGGCCGCCGCCGGCAATTCCTCGTAAGTGACCGCGACGGCCTCCGCGGCATCGCGGGCCTGGTTCTTGGTCTCGGCGATCACCACCGCGACGGCCTGGCCGACGAAGCGCACGATCTCCGGCGCCATCGCCGGCCATGCGCCCATCTTCATGCCGGTGCCGTCCTTGGAGGTGATGGCCCAGCCGCAAATCAGATTGCCGATCTTGTCGTCGACCACCTGCTGGCCGGTCAGCACGCCGACCACGCCCGGCATCTTCATCGCCTCTGCCGTGTCCACGCTCTTGATCTTGGCATGTGCGTGCGGGCTACGGACGAAATGGGCGTAGGTCAGGCCCACCAGCTTGATATCGTCGACGTAACGGCCCTTGCCGGTAATGAAACGGCGGTCTTCCTTGCGCACCACGCTTGCGCCAATGCCTTCAACACCCATGATTGATCCTCCCAACCGGAGTTTTTGTTTCCGCCATTCCCATCGAAACGCGCGGTCTTGATCTCGGAAAATGATTGGCCCGCGGCGTCTATTCCGCCGCCTGTGACACCTTCATGCGGCCGGCCGCATCGAGCACCGACTTGACGATGTTGTGGTATCCGGTGCAGCGGCAAATGTTACCTTCGAGTTCGGTCCGGACGGTTTCCTCGTCGAGCTGGCCGCCGTGGCGGTGCACAATATCGATCGCCGACATGATCATGCCCGGGGTGCAGTAGCCGCACTGCAGGCCGTGATTGTCGCGGAATGCCGCCTGCATCGGGTGCAGCTCGTCGCCCTTGGCAATGCCTTCAATGGTGGTGACGTTGGAGCCCGCGGCCTGGCCGGCCAGCACGGTGCAGGACTTGACTGCCCGGCCGTCGATATGGACGACACAGGCGCCGCACTGGCTGGTATCGCAGCCGACATGGGTCCCGGTCAGGTTCAGGTTTTCGCGCAGGAGATGGACAAGAAGCGTCCGGTCTTCGACTTCGGCCGAAACAGCCTTGCCGTTCACGGTCAGTTTGACTGTAGACACGTGTGGTACCTCCCAAGGTTTTGTAATTGTTCTAATTAGAAACAGCGGCGCAGAAACTTGCAACTAGGATTTTGGTCGCGCGGGCCATTGTGATGACACAGGCGGGGAGGGGCGGAGAATTCCGGCGAAGCATCCTTCTGCCCGCCGCCTCGGGAATAGGGATTGCGGATGTCTGCCGAACTTGCCTTCGTCCTCATGCTTGGCCTGCGTATGGCGATCACAGCGGCGTTCGTGGTGACGGCTTCGATCGTCACCGAACGCTCCGGGCCGGTGATCGGCGCGCTGATCGCGACGCTGCCGATCTCGGCGGGGCCGTCCTATGTCTTCCTCGCGCTCGATCATGACGCCGCCTTCATCGCCGAGGGCGCGCTGGCCAGCCTGCCGATCAACGCCGCGACGATCTTCCTCGGGCTGGTCTATGTCGTGCTGGCGCAGCGCCATGGTGCGCTTGTCAGTTGTCTGACCGCGGTCGTCGTATGGTTCGCCCTGGCTGCGATCATCCGCGCGGTGCAATGGTCGCTCACCGGCGGGCTGATCGCCAATGTCATTGCCTATTCCATCTGTGTGCCGCTGCTCGCGCGCTATCGCCACGCCAAAATGCCGCCGATCCGGCGGCGCTGGTATGACATTCCGCTGCGGGCCTCGCTGGTCGCGACCCTGGTGGCGACGGTCGTGACGACATCGAGCTGGGTCGGGCCCAAGATCAGCGGCATGATCGCGTTGTTTCCGATCGTGTTCACCTCGATGATGCTGATCCTGCATCCCCGCATCGGCGGCAAACCGACCGCCGCCGTGCTCGCCAACAGCGCCTGGGGCCTGATCGGGCTCGGCATTGCCATTGCGGTGCTGCATGTCGCGGCGCTGCAGTTCGGCTCAGCGGTGGGACTGAGCCTCGCGCTCGCGACCTGCATCGGATGGAACCTGAGCCTATGGTGGCTCGGGCGCCGGAAGGCTGCGCCCGCCCTGTCGCTTTCCAGCACAGTGGGATCCGAAGCTTGGAATTCACGTGACTTGAAGTCGCGGCC
>JADMIO011472227.1_pt1 | contig 41211 bp, 41 predicted proteins | sample 8958161 | NCBI WGS metagenome assembly JADMIO01 (sample SAMN16585339, study PRJNA669376) | soil metagenome | isolation source: Crop rotation soil | place: USA: Cullars Rotation, Alabama | collected 2011
CCACCGAGGCTGCGACCACCGCGTCCCAGCGCGGGTCGAGTTTTGTGCCGACGCCCTCATCGAGCAGGCGCTGCACGTCTTCGCCGCGCTTGGAATAGGTCGCAGCAAAGCGGGAATGCACCGAGGCGCAGTAGATGCAGCCGTTGAGGCGGGAGGTTGCAGCGGCCGCGAGCTCACGTTCAGCGCGCGGCAGGCCGTCGGCGACGTTGTAGAAGATGTCCTTGTCGGTCCGCGTGCGGGATTCGAGGATGTCGGGATCGCGTGCCAGCAGGCGGAAGTAGGGTGACTTGATGCGCGACGCGTCGACCAGCGCTTCGCGATGGCGATCGGTGAAGTTTTCCGCCGCGAGCGGCTCGAGCCAGGGCAGCCACTCGAGCTCCTTCTGCGTGAAGGCGATGGGCTCCTTGTTGTCGGGATGGGTGATGACGGTCTTGGTCATGGCACGTCTCCGAATTAGCGCGGTGCCGCGGCGAGCGCCCGAAGGCCGCCGACGGTGCGGATCTGGAAGGACAGGAAGGCGACCAGCTGCGACAGCGTGACGATGTCGTCGGTCGACCAGCCGGCGTCGAGCAGGGCCTGCAGGGCCGCCGAATTCGAATCGCGCAGGTGGAACACCAGCATGTGCACGTGCTCGAACGCAGCAGTGAGCCGCGCACCGAGCGCACGCCGTGCGTCGTCACCGACGCGATAGATCGGGCCTGTCGTGTCCTCGCGGCTGAGCGGGCCTGCGGGATAGGCGCCGTAGGGGCCCTGCGTGCGGCCGCGCTCGATCTCGGCTTTCACGGCGGCGACGATCGCGGCATCGGCCGCCGCAAGTTTTGCCGCATAGAAATCGCGCGTCGCCGGTTCTGTATGCAGGCCGGCGACGAAGGCTGCGACCGCGAACCTTTCGCGTGCCGGCACGCCGGCAAAATCCGCAGGTTCGAACAGCGCAAGAAAGCTCTTCTGCGCATGGTCACGGGCAACCTGGCGCTTGGCGCGGATCGCATCGAGCGATGACCCCGCTGCAATGCCGGCGAGCTGGTCGATGACGTCACTCATCGTGAGAATCCTCCCTGTCAGTCTGTCGTGTCAGCGCGCGGCGGCAAGCCGCGGCGCTTCCTCGTGGCTTCGCACCCATCCGAGCGCGGGGGCGACCTTTTCGGCGACCAGCTCGATCGAGCGCAGGATCATCGGATGCGGCGGGTCGATCGAATGCGACTGGAACACGAGGTCGGTGGTGCGTGCGAGCGCGGTGTCCTTTTGCAGCGAGGCGATCACGTCGTCCGGCGCGCCGACATGGATGTCGAAGGCGGCAATGGTCTCTTCCAGCGTGTTGCCCGGCGGCCTGTGTCCGTTCTCGATGAAGCGGTTGAGGGCGCGCTTCAGGCCAATCTCCGCATAGCGCAGCGCTTCGGCCCGGGTGTCGGCGACGAACACCGTGCGCGAGCCGAGAATGCGCGGCGTGCGGCCCGACGGCAGGTTCTTGAAATAAGCATCGAGCATCGGGTGCTGGATTTCTGGCAGCGTCGCGTTCGGCGCCTCCTTCGACCGCGGCTGCGTGCGCGACAGCATCAGCCCGTCGCCGTCGGCGCCGGCTTTCGCGCTGCCTTCGATGGAGAAGGTCGCCTGCCAGATGCGGTCGAGCAGCGAGGGCCGCGTCGGATAGACGATATCGCCGCCCTGCAGCGGCCGGCCGCCGAGCCCGTCGCGCAGGGTCGCGAGATTCTTTGCAAAAATCTCGCGGCGTTTCGCGCTGTCGAGGCCGAACGCGGCAAAAGCCGTCGGGTTGCCGCCGGTGCCGACGCCGAGCTCGATGCGGCCGTCGGTGATGATGTCGAGCACCGAGGCGTCTTCGGCCACGCGAATAGCTTCTTCCAGCGGCAACGTAATGATGCCGGTGCCGAGGCGGATGGTGGAGGTGCGCGCGGCGACATGGGCGAGGAATACCAGCGGTGCCGGCAATCCGCCCTCGGCCTCGTGGAAATGATGCTGGGCGATCCATGCCGAGTCAAAACCGCAGCGCTCAGCCTGCGCGATCTGCTCGGTCGCGAGCCGATATCGCTCCGCCGGCGAAGCCACATCGAGCACGCGGGTGAAGAAGCCGAGGCGTTTGGGTGCGGGTGTTGTCGTCATACGAAAACCTTCTAGGCGGCTTCTGCGCCGCCGAGATAGGCGTCGCGGATGCGCGGGTCGTTGCGAAGCTCCCGGGCCGGCCCGGATAGCACGATGCGGCCCGTCTGTAGCACATAGGCGTCATGCGCGATCTCGAGCGCCAGCGAAGCGTTCTGCTCGACCATGAAGATCGACACGCCTTCGCCGTTGATGGTTTCGATCAATTCCAGCACGCGGTCGACAAAGAGCGGCGACAGGCCCATGGTTGGCTCGTCCATGACGATCAAGCGCGGACGGCTCATCAGTGCGCGCGCCATCGCGACCATCTGCTGCTCGCCGCCGGACAGCGAGCCGGCGCGCTGCTGCAACCGTTCCCTGATGCGCGGAAACAGCGTCAGCACACGGTCGAAATCGCTGGCAATCTCGGCCTTGTCGTTGCGCACGAACGCGCCCATCAGCACGTTCTCGCGCACGCTCATGTCGGGGAACAGCCGCCGCGCTTCGGGCACCGAGGCGAGGCCGCGCCGCACCAGCTGCGGCGTCGGCACGCCGAGCGTGGAGACGCCGTCGAACAGCACCTCGCCGGCGCTTGGGCGCACCAGGCCGAGGATCACCTTCATCGTCGTCGACTTGCCGCTGGCATTGCCGCCGAGCAGGCAGACAATGTGGCCGCGCGGCACGGTCAGCGACAGGCCGAAATGCACCTGCGCCGGACCGTAAAACGTATCGACGTCCTTCAGCGCGAGCAGTGGGGTGTCCGGTGCGGGGTCGCTCATTCCGCGGCCTCCACCTCTTTGCGACGCCGCGGGCCATGCCCGAGATAGGCCTCGATCACTTTTGGATCGTTGCGCACCACGTCGCCCGGCCCCTCGGCGATCTTTCGGCCTTCGTCCATCACCACCACACGATCCGACAATTGCATCACCATGTCGAGCTTGTGCTCGATCAGCAAGATGGTGAGCCCTTCCGCCTTGAGGCCGGCAACCAGCGCTTGCATCTCCGCGGTCTCGGTCGGGTTCATGCCGGCGGTCGGCTCATCGAGCAGCAGCAGGCGGGGTTTCAGCGCCAGCGCCCGCGCGATTTCCAGCCGCCGGCGGTTGGCATAGGAGAGAGAGTAGGCGGGATGATCGAGCCGCGGCAACAGCCGCTCGCCAAAGCGCGCCAGGATCGTCTTCACGTCCTCACGCAGCGCTTCCTCCTCGGCCTTCACCGAGGCAGGCCTGACGAGAGCAAGCCCAAGCTCCAGCAGCGGACCGATGACGGGGACGGCCGGCCGCACCGCGCGCAGGCGGGCGTGCGCGCCGATCAGCACATTGTCCATCACGCTCAGATTCGCGAACACCCGGCCGAGCTGAAAGGTGCGCGCGACGCCGAGGCCTGCGAGGCGCTCCGGCGAAAATCCGGTGATGGTCTGTCCCGCAAGGCTGACGTCGCCGGCGTCGGCGTCGTCGAGGCCGGTGACGAGATTGAACAGCGTGGTCTTGCCGGCGCCGTTCGGGCCGATGATGCTGACGAGCTCGCCCTGGCTGAGGTCGAGATCGACGGCGTTGACGGCCGTGAGTCCGCCAAAGCGGCGCGTCAGGCCGCGCACGGCAAGGACGGTTGGAGCGGATGTGGCGCTGTCGCTCATACCGTCCCCATCAGGCCTTGCGGACGGAAGCGCACGAGCAGCAAGAGCACGATGCCGTAGATCAGGATGCGATACTCGGCGGCGACGCGGAAGATTTCCGGCAGGCTGACCAGCGCGACCGCGCCGATGATGGCGCCTGCGACGTTGCCGAGACCGCCGAGGATGACGATGGTCAGCGCGAGGATCGACTGCTGGGTGTTGAAGGTCTCGTGGTTGATGTAGCTGAACAGGTGCGCGGACAGAGCGCCGCTGACGCCGGCGGCAAAGCCGCCGAAGATGAAGGCGAGCGATTTGTATCGGTTCAGCCCGAGGCCATAGGCGCGCGCAGCGACGTCATCGTCACGGATGGCGCGAAAACTGCGGCCGAGATGCGAGCCGAGCAGACGGTTCTGCAACAGCGCGAGCAGGATCAGGATCGCAAAGCTCAGCCAGTAGACCGACGGCGCATCGCCGAGGTCGTAGCCGAACAGCGACAGAGGCGGGATTCCGACGACGCCGATCGGGCCGCGCGTCACGCTCTCCCAGTTGAGGATGGTCAGCGCGACGATCTCGCCGATTGCAAGCGTTGCAATCGACACGTAATGGCCGCGCAGCCGGAACGACGGCGATGCGAGCAGCGTGCCGAGCGCCGAGGTCACGAGGCCGGCGAGCAGGATGGAGAGGCCGACGGGCACGCCGAGATCAAGCGCGAGCAGCGCCGACGTGTAGCCGCCGATCGCGAGCAGCGCCGCATGGCCGAGCGACACCTGGCCGATGGTCCCTGCGATCAGCGTCAGGCTCAGCGCCAGCATGCCGAACAGCCACGCATTGGTCAGCGTCTGCAGAATGTAGAACTGGTGCACGACGAGCGGCAGCACGGCAAAGACCACGACGGCGATCGCGAAAACCCAGCCTGGCACGCGCAATGGCCGGCTCGGCGCGACAAACGTTCCGGTCATCGGCTCCGGCGGCAATTGCCGCGCGCTCGCGAACAGGCCGTTGGGGCGTGCGACGAGGATGACGATGAGCAGGATGAAGGCGAACAGGTTGCGGTAGCTGGTGCCGAGCAGCGCGATGCCGTAGGTCTCGACCACGCCGAGCAGCAGGCTGCCGACGATCGCGCCCGGCACGTTGCCGACGCCGCCGACGACCTGGGCGACCACGCCCTTCAGTGTCGCCTGCAGGCTCATCGCCGGGTCGATCTGGTTGTAGTACATGCCGACCAGCATGCCGGCGAGCCCGCCGAGCGCGCAGGCGATGCCGAACACCGACTGGTTCACGCGGTTGACGTCGACGCCCATCTGCTGTGCGGCATCGCGGTCCTGCGCAGTGGCGCGCACCGCCCAGCCGAGTTTGGTGAAGCGCAGGAACACGAACAGCAGCACTGCGCTCGCGATGCCGACACCGGCAATCAGAAGATCAAGCGCGCCGATGGTGCCGCCGCCGATCGTCAGCCGCCAGTCGGGCAACTGGCTCGGCAGCGGCCGCGGCGTCGGCGAGAACGTGATCATCACCAGCTGATCGAGCACGAAGCTGATGCCGATGGTCGCGAGCAGCGGTGCAATCCGCACGGAATTCTGCAGCGGGCGCAGGCCGAACCGCTCGATCAGGAGGCCAACGATAGCCGAGATGAATGCCACCAGCGCCATCGTCACGGGCAGCGGCGTCTGCAGATGCGTCACCGCCACCCAGCCGACATAGGCACCGACCACGTAGACAGAACCGTGCGCAAAATTGATCAGGCGGCTGACGCCGAAGATCAGCGCCAGGCCCACCGCGATCAGCGCATAGATGTTGCCGACGATCAGTCCGTTGATGGTGTGGTCGAACCAGGACCCCATCCGCGTCAGCTGCCTTTCTTTCCGTCCCACATCTGGAAGCGGCCGTCCTTGACGACCAGCTCGGCGTTCTTCGCGCCCAGGATGCGGCGGGTTTTCGTGTTGAAGGTCGCCTTGCCGAAGATGACGCTCGACACGTCCTTCAACTGGCCGAGCGCGTCGCGGATCGCGCGGCGGTCGGTGCCGCCGAGCCGGATCGCGGCCACGGCGAAATTGATCGCGTCGAACGCGTAGGCGTTGAAGGCGTCCGGCTCGACGTTGTATTTCGCCTTGAAGCTCGAGATGAACTCACGCACCTCCGGCCGCGGATCTTCCGGAAAATAGCGCGAGCCGGTGTGCATGCCTTCGACAGCATCGCCGCCGAGCTCGATCAGACGCGGCGAGTAGACCGAGCTCGCGGCGACGATCGTCTGCTTCAGGCCGAGCTGCCGCACGGCGCGCGCGATCAGCGCGCCGTCGGGCGCATACGACATCAGCGCAAAGCCGTCCGGATTGGCGTCGCGCGCCCGCACCAGCGTCGAGCGGAAGTCGCGCTCCTCGGGCTGGTAGCCTTCGGAGATCACGATCTCGGCGCCGAGCTCTTTTGCAGCATGGGCAAAATGGTCCTTGCTGGTGCGTCCCCAGTCGGTGTTGAGGTGGAGGACGGCGAGCCGCTTCAGGCCGAGGTCTTTCACGGCGTAGGCGGCCAGCAGCGGCTGTTCGTCCGCCTGGCTGACCGACGGACTCCACATGAAGTCGCCGGCCTTCGTGAAGTCCGGATGCGAGTTGGTGAAGCCGTACTGCACGAGGCCACCGCGCTGATAGATCGGCGATGCGGCCATCGAGGCCGGGCTCGAGAAATCGCCGAGCTCGATGACGATGCGCGGATCCGCCACGAATTTTTGCGCGATCGCCACGGCCTGGCGCGGATCGCTCTGGCTGTCCTCGAATTGATAGGTGACCTTGCGTCCCTTGACGCCGCCGTCGGCATTGATCTTGTCCAGCGCCAGATCAAAACCTTGCTTCCATTGCAGGCCGTATTGCGCGTTCGGCCCTGTGAGCGGACCGCTCACGCCGATCACGATGGGATCGGACTGCGCGGAGGCGAAGCGCGGCAAAGCGGAGCTGGAGACGGTGGCAAGTGCAGCACCGGTGAAAAGACGTCGCGATATCCTGATCATTCTGCGATCCCTTGGCCGCTCAGTGACGGCGGCTCTTTCAGTGATATGGAATGATTTTCTATCCTGCGCCGCAACATCGACCTTCGTCAAACGAAGTTCGTCTCAAAGACGCCGGCGCGGCGAGAATATTTTGCCAGGCAGTGAGGAACGCTTAGGCAGTTTTGAATGCGACTGATGGATTCCAGTGCATCAGAGCCGCAAACGCATCTCGACATGCGGGATGCCGAGATCATCGTAGGGCTCACCGTCGCGCGCAAATCCGAAGCCGTTGTAGAACGTCTCGAGATACAGCTGGGCCTTGATCCGCACGTCGCGACAGGATCCCTCGGCAAGGCGTTCCATCAGCCGGCTGACGAGCTCCTTGCCGAGCCCCGTTCCTCGACAGGATCGCGCAACGACCAGCCGGCCGAACGCGGCATGCGCCTTTCCCGGGAGCGGCGCGTGGCACCGCGCATAGCCGACGAGGGTGCCGTCGTCGGTCGCGAGCAGGTGATCGGCCACCTGATCGACGAAATCGATGTCCGGATAGGGCGATGACTGCTCCACGACCAGCACGCTCTGGCGGAATGCAAGCATCGCGTAGAGCTGGTTACGGTCAAGCTCGTCAAAGCGTCGCCAGTCGAACTGCATCGGTCGCGGTTCCATCTTGGGGCGGGGAAAGGTTCAGTGCGCGTCGATTGTACCTGCGATCCAGGCGAGCTGCAGCAGGCCTCGCCTGTCACCCAGGTAACAGCGCCGGCTTCAAGCTCAGGGTAGGGTCCTCAGCACTCGACGGGCTGATCGTCCCACAGCCACCGTCGATCAAGCGGCGAGCCGCCGGGTCCCCACGGTCCGGCGGCTCGTTCGCGTTTGCAGCTCGAACGCCAGCCGCATCGACGCGTTAGCGTGATGCAATTGTCTCATCGAGGTGCCCCATGCCGTGCCGAACCGCCTCCTGTTCCTGCGGCCAGCTGCGCATCGAAGTCGAAGGCGAGCCGCGCAGCGTTGGTATCTGCAATTGCTTCGCCTGCCAGCGAATGTCGGGCAGCGTGTTTGCGGCGCTCGCGAGCTTCGCCGCGCCGTTCAGGGTGTTCGGCACCGCGACGGAATACGTTCGCACCGGCGATCAGGGCGCGCGCTTCAGATTCCGCTTCTGTCCGGTGTGCGGGACCAACCTCTTCCACACTGAAGAAGGCCATGACGGCTCCGTGGGCGTCGCCGTCGGGGCCTTCGCGGATCGCTCTTTTCCGGCGCCGCAGGTCTCGGTCTACGACAGCCGCCGGCATCCATGGGTGCAATTGCCGCCGGGCACGAAGGCGTTTGACAAAGATCCGCCCTGAGTCCGTCCGATTTCGGCCGTCCTGTGTCCGGAGTGCCACAGTCACGTAATTCTTCATTAAGATTTGATTCAGTTCCGTGCGAGATCATCCGCGCCTGTGAGCGATGGCAGCGTGCGTGCGATGATCAGCGTGAGTCAGTCCGAAGCGCAGTTGGGCTTCGCGGGAAAGCGGCTTCGCCGGGCTCCCGAAATCCGCCCGCCCGAGGGCGACGAAGTCCGCGCGCGGATGACGCGCGCCGAGCAGCGTTGGCTGTCAGCCGAGCTCCTGCTGATCTGCATTCTCGCAAGCGCAGTCGTGTCGTGGCTGGCGACGATCTACGTCTTTCCGCTGCTACAGCGCGACACCAGCACCGACGTCGTCGTCGAACGCATCATCCGCGTGGAGTCCAACGGCAACACGAAGGCGAAGAACCCGCGCTCCACCGCGACGGGCTCCGGTCAATTCATCGAGCAGACCTGGCTCGAGATGGTGCAAAAGCACCGGCAGGATCTGGTGACCGGACGCAGCCGCGACGACCTGCTCGCGATGCGCGCCGATCCAGCGTTGACCCGCGAGATCGTCACCCGAATGGTCCAGAACAATGCCAAGACGTTGAAGAAGCGCGGACTGCCGGTCACACCCGGTACGCTTTATCTTGCGCATTTTGCCGGCACTTCGGGCGCGGTTGCGCTGCTTACCGGCGCCGACGAGCTCGATGCCGCAACGCTGATGGCCAGCGCCGATTCAACCGGCAAGAGCTCCCGCGAGCAGCTCGTCAAGGCAAACCCGTTCCTCGCGAAGTTCACCGTTCGCGACATGAAGTCCTGGGCCAACCACAAGATGCGCGGCTAAGGCTACGAGCCGCAACGAGCGCTACTGCGTGCCTTGACGCTACGCCACGGCAACCAGCATCAGTCCGCCGCCGATCAGGATGACGCCGATCCAGCCGCGCAGCGGCACCTTCTCGCCGAGGATCAGCCAGGCGGCTGCCATCACAAGCACCGGCGCAAGACCTTCGAAAGCGTAGAGCTGGCTGAGCGGATATTTGCCCAGCAGGTCGAGCCACATGAAGAACCACAGCGCGAACAGGGCGATGCCGCCGAACAGCCACAGGCCGGTGCGCAGCGACCAGCCTTTCTGTTCTTCCATGCCGGCCATGGCATGCTTGAGCAGCAGGTTTCCGGCAACGACGAGCACCTGGCAGAACAGGCAGAGGAGAATGGCGAAGGCGGTCATAGGCGTTCATCCGCTACTGCCGACGGCGCCGCCGCGAGGAAGACGCCGACGAAGACAAGGACGATGCCGAACGCGCGGCCCATGCTGATGTGCTCGTGCAGGACCAGCCAGGCCGAAACCGGCACCATCAGCTGCACGATGCTCTGCACCGCGAAGGCGATACCGACGGGGATCGTTTTCAGCGCTTCCAGCCAGGCGACGAAGTTCAGCACGTAGAACACGATGCCGACCCAGGTGGCCCAGTGCGTCATGGGCGAGTCCGGCTGGGCGGTCGCGCCGATCTTGAGCAGGAGCTCGCCCGCTGCGAGCAGGCCGGCGCATGCGCCGAGCTTGAGGTAGGCTTTTGTGCTGGCCGACAGCTTCAGGCCCAAGCCGGGCAGGGCGAAATCAGAGGTCGGCATAGTTCGGGAACTCCGCAAGGGTCTTGTCGTGGCGCGTCGGATCGAGCCAGCGCACGACGTACTTCATGACGAAATTGCCGATGGCCGAACGGTGCCGCACATAAAGATCGAGCGGCACCAGCTCCTGCTTGAGATGCAGTTTCGGATCGTAGCAGAGGCCCGTGCTGGCATAGGCCTTCAGGCCGTTAGCCAGCGCCCAGGTCACGATGTCGCGGAAGGTGTAGTGATAGAGGCCGGAGCTGACGCTCGATTGATAGTCGATGCCGATATATTCGTCGCAGATGGTGTCACCGTCGATCGTGCAGATGCTGAAGGCGACCGGGCGGCCGTGCTGCCGCCACACGAAATAGCGCACCTTGTCCGGCATCATGCGGCCGAGCTGCACGAGAAACTCCGGCGTCAGCTTCTCGAAGTGCATCGAGGAACGCTCGTAGATCTGCAAGTAGAGCGGATAGAGCTCGTTAACCTCGGCTGAGATGTCGGTCGTGACCGTCAGCTCGATCGGCGCGGTCGCATCGATTGCCTTGAACTTGCGGCGCAGGCTCTTGCGGGTGGCGTAGCCGAGCTTCTTCGACATGTATTCGTCGAAGCAGGTGAAATCGAAATTGAGCCGCGTCATCGGCATGCTCGGCACGCGGGCAAAGCCGTGCTCCTGCAGGCGGTCGAGCACTGCGCGATGGGATGCGCGAAACTCCTTGAAGACGATCAGCCCGGCGCCGAGCTTGTAGGCTTCTTCAACCAGCGCGTCTTTCAGCAGCGGAATGCACTGCATCTGCCAGGCTGGGTCGCCGTCCAGCACGCCTTCGCCGGCAACGCAGCCGACCATCAGCACACGCGTGCGCAGAAAACCGGTCCAGATGCGGCGAACGGCATCGATCCAGGATTTCGCGGTTCCCGTGACGCCTTCGGCCATGTCGATGGAGGTGACGAAGAACGGCTGCACGCTGCCGTGCTGGCTCACCTGGTCGGTGATCATCAGGTAACGGTGGGTGATTTCCGGATGCATCGTGTCTTCGACGATGTCGTAGTAGCGGTGGTCCTTGCGTTTACCGGCAAAGGCCCGCTTCCACAGCGGCGACAGGCGGATCTCCTTGCCCCTGGCGACGAAGGCGCGCAGCGCGGCGCCGACGGCTGCCGCGGGCGCCCGCACCGTGGCGGGCATCGGAATCGTTGCAGTCATTGCATCCGACATGGTGACAACCCGAAAGGGCCTGGTCTGGTGTTCGATGCTGAGGAAGCTATCGGAGTTGTGTGATCTCGAATGTGAGCTGGCGCACGCGTTGGATCACAGTCGCGCCGTCAGAGCGGCGCTCGGGATCGGCCGCCCGGCGACAGGCGGATTTGCACGGCAAAATGCGGTGCTGCGCCTGTCGGCGAATTTTTCGCAAATGCCTGATCAGGCTCTGATTTCAGAAACCGTGTTGCATCCGGTAACCGTGATGACCGGTTCAAATTGTCGCTTGCCCTGCGCCATCGTACGTCTTGTGCGAAGTGCCATTAAGGACGGCCAGAGCAAAGTAAGCGAGATGCTTGCCATTGAAGCCAGGTCGCTTCGCCAGTCGGACATTGCCGGCGTGGCGCAGCTGTTTCAGCAGAGATTCCGCGACCCGAGCAAACCGGCGTCGGCGCCGCTGCTTGCCTATCTCGAAGACGTGTTCCTGAATCATCCCTGGCGCGACAGCGAGCAGATGTCGAAAGTCGTCGTCGACGGCGACGGCAGGGTCCAGGGTTTCGTCGGCGTCTTTCCGCAGCGCTACGTCCTCAAGGACAGCGTCATCCGCACCTCCGTGCTCGGCACGCTGATGTCGAGCGATCCGAACCGAAATCCGCTGGTCGGCGCAAAGCTTCTGCGGTCGGCACTCGGCGGATCGCAGGACCTGTCGATCAGCGAGAGTGCAAATCCGCTGTCGCTGAAGATGTGGGAGAAATCCGGCGGCGCCACATTGCCGCTCTTCAGCCTGAGCTGGCTGCGCGTGCTGAGGCCCGCGGCGATGTCGCTTGCGATGCTTTGCGAGCGCTATCCGATGTTCGCGCCGGCATCTCCCGTCGCGAACGGGCTGGACAGGCTGGCGAAACGTTTTGGGCCGGAATTTCTGTCGATCGCCGCAGACGGCCCGCAGGCTAAGGATTTCGAGGTCGGCCCCGAGGAATTCGCAGCCGCCGTCCCTGCGCTGAGCACGCGATATGACATCCGGCCGCAGTGGGACGCCGCGATCCTGACATGGCTGCTGCAGCACGCCGGCAGCAAGAGCGCCTTCGGGCCGATGATGATGCGGCTCGTCAGGGACCGGAAAGATCGCGTCGTCGGCGGCTACATCTATTACGGCAAGCGCTACGGCATCGCCTTCGTCCTGCAGCTTCTTGCCGAGCCCGGCGCGGAGCGGCTCGTCATCGACAACCTGCTGGCGCATGCGGAGGCCAGCGCATTCGCCGCCGTTCGCGGCCGTCTGCAGCCGGAATTTCTCGATGCGCTGGTCCGGCAGAAATCCCTGCTGTTCCGCCGCTCGGCAACGGTCATTCACACACGCAGCGCAAGCCTGCAGACGGCGTTCGCCGGCCCGAATGCCCTGATCTCGGGGCTCGCGGCCGAGGGTTGGACGAAGCTGATCGGCGAGGAGTTCTCATGATGGCGGTCTTCGAACGGACCGATGCCGTGCGGTCGAAGCCGCGCAAGATCCTGGTGACCGGCGGCGCCGGCTACATCGGCAGCCATATGGTGCTGGCGCTGCTCGACGCCGGCGAGCAGCCGGTGGTGCTCGATAACCTGTCGACGGGATCGCGCAGCTCCGTGCCGGCGGGCGTGCCGTTCTATCGCGGCGATTGCGGCGACAGGCAGATCGTCGACTCGATCCTGAAGGAGCACTTCATCGACGCGATCGTTCACTTTGCCGCGAGCATCGTCGTCTCGGACTCGGTCGTGGAGCCGCTGGCCTACTACGAAAACAACACCGCGAAATCGCGTGCACTGATCGAAACGGCCATTCGTTGCGGCGTGTCGAAGTTCATCTTTTCGTCGACCGCGGCAGTTTACGGCAATCCGGCGCTGGTTCCGATCCTGGAGGACAGCGCCACGGCGCCCATCAATCCCTACGGGCGCTCGAAGCTCATGACGGAATGGATCCTGTCGGATGCGGCGCATGCGTCGCACCTGAAGTTCTGCGCGCTGCGCTACTTCAACGTGGCAGGCGCCGATCCTGCCGGACGGTCCGGGCAATCGTTTGCGAAAGCGACCCATCTCATCAAGGTGGCCGTGCAGGCCGCTCTTGGCCTGCGCGACGGGCTCGACGTCTATGGCGTGGATTATCCGACCGCCGACGGCTCCTGCATCCGCGATTACGTGCATGTGAGCGATCTAGCGCAGGCGCATCTCGATGCCCTGCGCTACCTCCGCGACGGAGGCGAAAGCACCATGATCAACGTCGGCTATGGCCGCGGATATTCGGTGCTGGAGGTGATCGACGCGGTGAAGCAGGTCTCCAGCTGCGATTTTCCTGTGCGGCTGCAGAAGCGGCGTGCAGGGGATCCGGCGACGCTGGTGGCGTCCAACGAGCGGGCGACCAGCCTGCTCGGATGGCATCCGCGCCACGACAACCTTCCTGAAATCATCGAGCACGCGCTCGATTGGGAGCGGCAGCTGATGATGCAGCGTCATCCCGCACACACTCACAAACCGGCCGCGGCTGTATTTACCTTAACTGGTAATGAACAGCGGGAGCGGTTGTGAGTGGAACAGCATTTTGAGTAGCATGGCTAATATAGCCTTGTGTGACGGACAGCCCACGTGACATCGGTATCGAACAGCAAGACCAACCTGCAGAAGACCAATCGGCGCAGCGATGAGCGGCGTACGGCGCGGTACGTCCCGCAGGCCGCATTGAGACGCATCATCGGTTGTGACGATCGTCGCCACAGCGACGACCGCCGCAGAAATCCATTTCGCCGCTGGCGTCGCGTTCGGCTCGGCGACCTTCCGGTGGTCGTCGTCGATCAGGACACGACTGCAAAGCTCATGGTCGAAGAGGGAATGCGCCGCCATGGCTACTGGCGTTACCCCGCGTTCCTCACCTCGACCAACGGCGAGGTGACGCACCGCTGCGCGTTCGAGCCCGATCTGCGCAAGCTGTTCCTGGAGGCTGATGCAATTCATGCCGACGGCATGCCGCACGTGTTCGCGTCGCGCCTGAAGTGCAAGGTCGCACTCCCCGAGCGCGTCGCGACCACCGATCTGTTCCATGTCGTCTGCGCCGAAGCTGAGCGGCAGGGCGCCACGGTCTACATGCTGGGCGCAAGCGAAGAGGTCAACGAGGCGGCAGCCAATGCCGTTCGCGAGCGCTACCCGGCGCTGAAACTCGTCGGCCGGCGCAACGGCTTCTTCAACAGCGTCGAAGAGGAAGAGGCGGCTTGCGATGAGATCGCAAAGCTCGGCCCCGACATTCTCTGGGTATCGATGGGCGTGCCGCGCGAGCAGAAGTTCATCGTGCGCCACCGCGCGCGCCTGACCTCGGTCGGCGTGATCAAGACGTCGGGCGGCCTGTTCGATTTCGTGTCCGGCGCAAGCCCGCGCGCGCCGATGCTGATGCAGAACTTCGGTCTGGAATGGCTGTGGCGCGCCCTGCTCGAGCCGAAGCGGCTGGGCTGGCGCTACCTCAAGACCAATCCTTCGGCGTTCTATCTCCTGCTGACGCGGTCCGGCTGAACCGCGTCACGCCCGTCATTGCCCGAGCAATGCCCGGACGATCGGCTCGTCGAGCTTTTGATCGTTCGTCAGCAAGCCAAATCCCTGCGCAAACTCCCAGTGCGCCCAGCCGATGCAGTTGGCCTCGGCAAAGCTGGTCACGTTTCCAAGCCAGCGCGCACGGCTTGGGGGCGGCGCATATTCCTTGAAGACGCCGAACTCGTTGATGACCATCGGCCGTTGGTATTTGGCGCGCCATTCAAGCGCGGGCGACAGCTGGCCCCACACCACGTCGCCACGCTCGGACATCGACAGCGCCAAATCGAGCTCGTGCAGCGCCTTTGCCTTCTGATCCGCGACCAGCTTTTCGCGCAGCCTTGCGACCGATGCGTCGTCGCGCCGAACGGGAAACGGCAGCTCCCGGATTGCGCTCAAGGGGTCGTTCGGATCCCAATGACCTTGGTGTGTGAAAGCCATGGGATCGTAGAAATGGATCGCATAGACGACATTGCGATCGTCGAGCGGCTCGAAGCCCGGCAGTGAGTCCGCGCGCTGCCAGTTCACCGGCCCGACGATCAGCGTGGTCTCGGGAAGTCTTTGCCGGACGAATGCGGCGAGCTGCCGCAAATCGCTGCGCCATTGCTCCGGACTGACGTCGGGTTCGTTCAGAAGCTCAGCGAACACCTTGTCGGGCGGAAACCGCCGGACCACAGGCGCAAGCTTGGTCCATGCGTCCTTCAGCGCATTCAGAGCCTCCGCCGGTTTTGTTCGGTGCAGCTCCTGAAACGTGTTGCCCGGATGCAAGTCGACCGTCACGGCATAGCCCATGGCGATCAGCTCGCCCACGTATCGCGTCAGCTTTGCCAGTTGACCGTCGGTGACCTCCTTGCTGCTGAAGGCGGACATCACGCTTTCCGCCGGCACGGGAAGGCGGATGTGCCGCATGCCGCGCCAGTACAGCGCGCGGAGCAGGTCTTCATGCAGCAAGGCGCGGACGTCGCCGTCAAACTGTCCGGCCAGATTGAAGCCACGGCCAAGTGCCTTCAGTCTTACGGCCGGCACGGCGGCAGCTGCATCGATGCATTGCGCCGCGGCAGTGGATGTGCAGGACAGGGCAAGTGCCACGGCGATCGCGAGGGCCGAGATCAGCCGGGCTGCGGGACTGGCCATGTATGCGTGGCCTTCAATGTTCGATCAGGCGGCGGCCTGGTCGACGACGACGCCTGTCTGAATGCTGTTGTTGCCGGCGAGCGCGCGCAACGTTTCCGAGATGCCGTCCGGAGCCTGTGTCTCGCTGACCTGGAAAACCGCATAGTCGATATAGGAGGCGAGAATTTGAATGTCCGCCGGGTTCCGGATCATCGTTCCGTCGACGACGATGATGTCGAATTCGGTCCTGATGTCCGCCTTGTCGAATGCGCCCGCAAACAGCTGCAGCAGCGATCTGACGGTGGCCCGCACGGTGCTGGCGTTGGTCTGAATGAACCGGTTCTGAAAGCTCACGACGCCCTGCGGATGCTCTGGCTCGAGCTGAACGAGGAAGCTCAGCATGCCGCGTCCGATCGCTAGCGAATTCAGGGCCTCGGCGATCGCCGGTCGCGCCTGCCGCACGTTGCCGGACAGCAGCAGCACGACCCGGCCGCGCATGCCGCGGGTGAGTGCTATCTGTTCCAGCATCTCGGCCAGCGAGCCCTCGATCTGCGGCGCCGACATATGCGGCGGGTTTGCGCGTCCGGCCGGCACCACGGCCCAGACCGGAAGATCGAGCGGTGACGGCGGCTCGGTGCGCTTGCTCTCGACGATCACGGGCGGCGCGACCGCTTGAGCGGTAGGCACGGCCGCCGCAAGTGGCGCAGGTGGCACAGGCGCAACGGGCTGCGCAGCTTCGGCAGGCTGGCCGGGTGCTGCCGGCGGCACCGAGGCGCGTCCGAGCAACTTGCGTCCCGTGGTCTCGTAGAGGATGACCCCGAACACGGCGAAAATCATCGAGGCCGCGGCGATGCCGGCAAGCAGGATCGGCATCGACGGCCGGTTGGGCCGCACGGGCACCGTGGCGGCAGAGACGACCCGCGTCTGCTCCGGCTGCATCGAGCGCTGCTCGTTCGTCGTCTTGTAGCGCGACAGGAACTGCTCGTAGATGCTGCGATTGGCGTCGACCTGCCGCTGCAGGTCCTGCAGTTTCACCGCAGCCTGCCCTGTCGCGACCATTTCGCTTTCGGTGGCGGCAAGCAGATCTTCAAAATGCTTCTGCTGGGCGCGAAGGGTTTCGTAGTCCGACTTCGCCGCCTGCAGGATCTGCCGCCGCTCGGTGTCGATCTGGCGCTCCACCTGGTCGCGCTGGTTGAGCGAGATGATCACGTCGGGATGGCGATCGCCGAGCACGGCGCGCTTCTGCGCGATCTGGTCGTTGAGCTGGGTTCGCTGGGCGCGCAGCGCGCTCAGTAGCTCCGAACGCGATCCGGAGGAGGTATCCACATTCGACTTCAGGTCGCGGGTGATCTGGTCGTAGCGGGTCTTTGCTTCCTCCGCCCGCAGCTTCGCCAGCGACGCCTGCTGGGTCAGCTCGGTGGCGCGAACCTGGCGCAGCGTGCTGTCTCTGCCTGCGTCGATGAGCTTGTATTGCGCGCGGAAGGCCGCGACCGCGTCCTCGGATTTCGTCAGCTGGTCGCGCAGGGCCGAAAGCCGATTGTTGAGCCATTCCGCGGCCTGCTGGGTCGCGGCCGTGCGCGTCTTTGCCTGCTCGGCGACGAACGCCTCCGCGACCGCGTTGGCGTAGTAGGCAGCCTTGTTGGCGTCCGACGAACTGAACGAGATGGCGACGACATAGGTGAGGCCCCGACGCGACACGTCGAGCCGGGTGCGGAACCGTGTCAGCAACTGGCCGATGTTGGTCTGGCCGCCGGAAATCTCCGGGTCGGCCGCGACGTTCAAACGTTCGATCAGCGGTCGCAGGAAGCCGTCGGATTTTGCGATTTCGATGATGCTCTGCAGCGCCGCCGCGTCCTGGCCGATGCCCGGAAGCACGTCCTGCTCGTTGGTGATCTTCTGCTCGCGCGGGTCGATCAGCACCAGCGAGGTCGCGGTGTATTTCGCCGGGAAGACCACGAGCAGAGAGGCCCCGAGCACGAACAGGGCGAGGGCGACGAGACCGATCCTGCGCGCATTGGCGAGAAGAAGTCCGGCGAGCTGCCGCGGCGACAGGGATCGGGGTTTGCCGGCGGAAGTCGCGTTGTCGTTCTGCGGCGCGTCCTCGTACTCCCACGAGGGGCCTGCCTTCACGCTCAGGTCAGCAGGCGCTGCTGCAGTCTGCCTGCCTGACATGGTACGTACTCCAGCTGCGCGCGTGCATGTGCCCCCGACGCTCGGCCAAACGTAAATATTCATGGTTAACCAAGCGTTACTTGCGACAATCCGCGAGCGATATCCGCGTCGAAGCGGTAACGCGAGAGTTAACGCTTTCCTAAAAGATCGGCCGGTTATTGAGCCAAATCGCAAGAGAGAAAACAGATTTCATAATCTATAGATATCTCGCGTCCCGGTACTCCTATCGAGCCGGAGGTCGCCAAGTCTAACGCCAAGTCTCAAGTCGCCAAGTCATGATCGCCTTGCTCAGCCATCTCAGATCTGCATCGACGGCCCTTCGGCGCCGAATGGGCGGCGAGGTCGCGCATGCATTGTCGGGTGCGATCCTGATTCAGGTCAGCGCAGGCGTCGTCGCCTTTGCGATGCTCTCGGTCGCCGCGCGGACCATGTCGGCCGACGAGTTCGGTCACCTGGCGATGTGGCTCAGCATCACCCAGATGGGCGCGGTGATTGCGGTCTTCGGCCAGGAGATGTTCATCCTGCGCTCGCTCAATCAGTTCGGCGTGGCAAAAGAGCCGGCTCTTGCGCGTGGCGCACTCAGCTACTCGCTGTGGATCGTCGCCGTCGTCCCGCTCACCTGCGCCGTCGCAATGTTTCTGGTCGGGCACTACCTGTTGCACGAGAGCGTCGGGTTGATGCTCGCAGCAGGTCTCTATCTGGTGGCGAACAGCATTGTCGGCGTCGGTGGGCATATCGCGCGCTATGCGAGAGGCATGCTGCTGGCGGAAGGGACGCGCGAGCTGTCTTGGAAAACGTTGACGACGGTCGCGCTGCTCGTCGTCGTGCAGACGCACAGCAAGATCGATGCCGAGACCTTCCTGCTGATCGCCTGCGGCGCGATCGCGATGGCGCTCACCGTGCAGATTACCGCGACCGTGCGAGCATTGCCGTCGGAGATGCTTCACGCGGTGCCGGTGCGCCGGATCGGCGAATGGACGCGGGCCTCGTTCCACCTCTGGGTCACGTCGGTGCTCGAGACCCTGAACCAGTATTTCGACGTGCTGGTCATCTACGTCCTTCTGGATGCCCCATCGGCAGGCGTCTACTTCGTCGCGACGCGCATCGCCAACGCCTTCGGGACGCTGTTGTCCGGTGCGCATGTGCTCGCCACCCGTCGCATTCCGCATCTATACTTCAGCAAGCAGATCGACGAGATCAATCGCACCTTCGTCAGCATGGCCGAGGTGATCCTGATCTGCATCGTCGCCGGTATCTCTGCAGTCGTGCTCGGCGCGCATCACATGCTCGCTCTGTTCGGTCCGGCTTTTGCCGATCACAACTGGGTGTTGATCGTGCTGGTCACGGGCACGTCGATCTATGCCGCGGGCGGCCCGGCGTCGACCGTGCTGCTGATCTGCGGCCATGAAAGCAAATATCCGTTCGTGCTCGCGGGCAATATCGCGCTTCGCCTGGCGGGCTTTGCGATCCTGATCCCGTTCTTCGGGCTGATCGGCGCGGCGATCGCGGCGACGGTGTCGCTGCTCGTGATGGCGGTCGTCCTCAACGTGATCTGCCGCCGCTGGACCGGGATCGATCCCTCCGTCCTCTGCATTGTCGGCGAGGTCCGGCGCTGGCTGGCGACGCGGCAGACGGCGGTACCTGCACCGCAGGTCGATGCGGAAGGGCTGCGGCGATGAGCGGCGGCTTGCGCGTCATGCTCGTCCAGACCCAGGCGGAAAACGCCGGCGCGCAGGAGATTGCGCGCGTGCTCGGCCAGGGTCTCGCGGCGAAAGGTCATCAGATATCGAACGTCTTCTTCTTCAAGAAGTCGGCGACCTTCAGCGAGCAGCCGAACACTTTCTATTGCGCCGTCAGCCGTCCGTCGTCGTTGCCGCAACTGTTGCAGATGCTGTGGAAGCTCGCCGGTGCGATCCGCCGCGCGCGTCCGGATGTGGTGCTGACGTTCCAGCACTACGGCAATACGATCGCCGCGCCTGTCGCCAGGCTCGTCGCCGCAGCGCCGGTGATTGCCAATCAGGTCTCGGCACCGCGGACGATGAACAGGCTCGTCCGGGCGTTCGACATGATGCTCGGCCTCGCCGGCATCTTCAGGACGATCACCGTCAACTCGCACGATCTGGCGCGGATCTATGCGCGCTATCCAAAACCCTATCGCGACAAGCTGGTGCACGTCGCGCATGGATTTGCCGAGCGCACGTCGCGTCTGAGCAGCATGGACGCCCGCAAACTGTTCGACCTGCCCGACAATGCTGTCGTGCTGGGATGCGTCGCGCGGCTGCATCCCCTGAAGGGACTCGACCACGCGATCTGCATCTTGCCCGCACAGCCGGGCTGGCACCTCGCACTGCTTGGGCAGGGCGAGGACAGGGAGCGGCTCGCAGCCCTTGCGAACGAGCTCGGCGTCACTGACCGCGTGCACTTCGTCGGCGAAGTGTCGCCGGACAGGATCGGCGATTTTCTCGCGGCGCTCGATGTCTTCGTATTTCCGTCACAGGCCGAAACCTTCGGGCTCGCTGCAGTGGAAGCGGCGCAGGCGGGCGTCCCCGTCGTCGCCAACGACCTGCCGGTGCTGCGTGAGGTGCTGGCCTTCGAGGGCCAGCCCGCCGCGCTGTTCGTCGATACCGCCGATGCGAACGCTCTTTTGCAGGCTGTCGGCTGTGTTCTTGATAACCAAGATTTGCGTCAGTCGCTGCAGCAGAGCGGCAGTCGTTTGAAACCGTTGTACTCGGTCGATAAGATGGTTGCGGACTACGAGAGGATTCTCGCGCAAGTCACCTGACTTGCACCCGCCTCCGTCGACTTCGCCTGAAAAATGATTGTTGAACTGCGATTTGACCGGGACCGCAGCCGACGCTGGATGCAGCACGTCGTCCGTACGCTCGTGCAGCAAAAGTTCGCGGTGCGCGTGACATGGGTCGAGACCGCTGCGAAGAAGCCGGCAGGCCTCGAGCTTCTGTTCGATCTCGAACGCATGCTGTTGCGCAAGGGCGCGGCCTGCGGCGCCGATCCGGTATCGCAGGAGAAAATCGCGCAAGCCCCGGTGCCGGAGAGCGATGCGAGCGTCATCATCGATCTGTCCAGTAGTACACAGAACGCCGTGACAGGCAGTGCTCGCCGGCTCAAGCCTCTTTATAACGGTGTCGCCGGTGAGGACGGCATCCTCGGTGCGGCGCTCGCAGGCGACGTGCCTTGCATCGAGATTTGCGACCTGGCGAGCGGCCAAGTCGTCGCACGCGGAATGCCGTCGGCCGAAAATGCAGCCGGATTGAGCGGGGCACTCGACCAGACGATGGCGCGGACGCTGACGCTGGTGCTGGGCGCGCTGAAAGGCGGGATCAGCGGCCAGGATGTGAAGGTACCTTCGATCACGCGCAAGCCCGCATCAGCTGCGCGCCACGTGCTCAAAGGAATTGCCTCGCATCTGGTGCGGGAGATCTATCGGCTGTGCTGCTATGCACCGCACTGGCATGTCGGTTGGCGCTTTGTCGATGACGACGGAATCTGGCAGCGCGGCGATCTGTCGGGACCGGCGTGGAAGGTCATTGCGGATCCAAAAGTCCATTTCTACGCGGATCCTTTCCCTGTCACCTGGCAGGGGCGGACATTCGTGTTCGTCGAGGAGCTCGATCACCGCGTCGGCAAGGGCTTTATCTCGGCCATCGAATTCGGCGCCGATGGTCCGATCGGCCTCGCGCGGCCGGTGCTGGAAGAAGCGTGGCACTTGTCCTATCCGCTACTGCTGGAGCACGGCGGCGATCTGTGGATGGTCCCCGAGAGCATGGGAAACCGAGACGTTGCGATCTATCGCTGCGTCGATTTCCCTTATCGCTGGGAACGGAGCGCGACGCTCCTGTCCGACGTCCTGGTCTCGGATGCGACGATCACCCGGCATGACGGCAGGTACTATCTCTTCGGCGCGCTGTGGGACGGCGTCGGCGGCTACTCGGATACGCTGGCGATCTTTCATGCGCCGGATCTGTTCGGGCCGTGGCTTCCTCACGATGCCAATCCGGTTCTGGTCGATCGCTACAGCACGCGGCCGGCCGGCAACTTCGTTCGCCGGGACGGAAAACTCTGGCGCCCGATCCAGGACAGCACTTACGGCTACGGCTGCGGCCTGGTGCTTGCCGAGGTGCTCGAGCTGACGCCGCAGACGTTTCGCCAGCGCGTTCACACCGACATCAGACCGGGACAATTCTGGCCCGGTCGAAAACTGCACACGCTGAACAAGGCAGGGCGCCTCGAGGTCATCGACGGCAGCAGAATCCAGCCGAAGTGGACCGCCTTGGGCGGTTAAGCACGATCCGGAAAAGTTGAACCCGGATTCGAGAAAAGATCACGCTCAAACAAGAAGCTGAGGCGCGATGGCCATCGCCTTCAGCGTCGCGGCTTCAGCCGCAACAGGAACTGGCCCAGCATCAAACCGACAGCGCCGCCTGCAACCTTAACCATTGCGTCGAAAACGCGGCCGTGCCGTGAGGCCTCCAGCAGCTGCAGCATTTCCAGGAGCAGCGCCGAGCCGAGCGCGACGAATACCGCGAGCCAGAAGTGGCGCGGGTAGGCAAGGGCGAAGGTGAGGCCCAGCACCGCGAAGGCACTGAATCGCTCGATCGAAGGTGAGAGTCCGCTCTCGGGCCGGAAGCCAATCGGCACAAGCGTGGCAATTCCGATGGCTACGAGGCAACTCCAGGCAAGCAATCGGACCAGTTTTTCTTTCGACACAGTTTCGCGCGCTCGGCTCGAATGAATGATCCGCAAACACGCGGTGACGACGCTCCGTACGGCGTCGCGCAGTGGATCAATTTAGGCGTCCTTGTTGGACCACACCACGGTTAATCCAACATCGCTGGAACCCCGCCGTTCTTAACCTAAATCGGAGTTTCCGCGCTTTGTCGCATCCTTGTGCCTTGCCCCAGCAGGTACAGTAGCGGCGCAGGGAAAACGCAAAAAATCGTCATAAATCAACGCGGAGCGCGTCGATGAATTCCATGAGCATAGGCAACGATCTGATCGCGGATTGGCAGCCGCAGCACGAGGTCTTGTTTGGCCGGCACGCCATCAAGCTGCAGCACCGCCTGGCCGGCAGTGGCCTGTTCACGCGTCAGGCGCTTGCCGCGTTGATCGAGCGCTGCCCACAGCACGAGCTCGGGCTCGAGGCCATGGACAGCGAAGGCAACAGCACGCGTCGCCTGTTCGGCGAGCTCGGTGGCGTCTCGGGAGCCGATGCGATTGCTGCGATCGAGCGCGGTCGGATGTGGATGAACATTCGGCGCATCATGGATTGGGCGCCGGAGTACCAGCAACTGCTGGACAAGGTGTTCGACGAATTCGAAGCGCGCATGCCGGGCTTCAAGACCTTCAAGCGCAACATCGGCGTGCTGATCTCGTCGCCGAACATGCAGGTGAACTATCACGCCGACATCCAGGGCCAGTCGCTGTGGCAGATCTCCGGCGTCAAGAGCGTCCACCTTTATCCCGCGACCGACATCTTCGTCGATCCGCGCAACATCGAGAAGATCCTGCTGCGCGAGACAACCGAGCAGATGCCGTATCACGGCTGGTTCGACGAGCATGTCACCGTGTTCGATCTGCATCCTGGCGAGTTGCTGACCTGGCCGCTCTATGCGCCGCATCGCGTGGTCAACCACGATTGCCTGAACATCTCGGTGACGATGGAGCACTGGACCGACCAGATCTGGCGCTCCTATGCGGTCCATTATGGCAACGGCGTGCTGCGCCGCTCGCTTGGACTTCGCAATCCCTCGACGCGGGCGGACGGGCTGACCGTGTATCCGAAGGCCGCAGCCGCGCTCGTCTGGAAGAAGCTCGGCAGGCAAACCACAGGCGACGTCGTCAAGCGGCGGGATTTCAGGCTCGATCGCGTGTCGCCGAACGGCCGCGCTGAGCTCGCCGCATAATCCGGCCAGCCGTTAATGCTCGCAATAAACCCGGACCAGGTTCAGTTGAACTGCGCGATCGGTGTCGAGGAGGATTTCGACTTCCTCGGCGCCGAATATCGCGCGTTCTTCAATCCGGAGCGGGGCACCGTGTTTCAGTCGCCGCTCTGGATGAGCATGATCCATCGGCGCCTCGTCGGCGAGCTTTCGGCGCGGCAATGGACCATCACGTTCCGCCGGCACGGCGACCGGGCTCTGCTCGCGGTGCTCCCGACGGTGATCCAGCGCGCCGGACTGATCAAGGTGCTGCAGCCGGCGGACTTTGGCGTTTGCGACTACAACGCCGTCGTCGGCGACTGTGTCGTGCTGGATGCGCTAGCGGCGAATCCGGACGTTCGAAAGCGGTTTGCGGAGCTGTTCAAGGCTGCGGACGTATTTCTGTTCCGCAAGATTCTCCCCGACGGTTTCGATCCGGCGAAGCTCGTCAGCACGCCGCACATCACGCCGTGTGAGAACTCTGCGTTCTGGTTCGATGTGGGCACGGATTTCGAGGCCTGGCAGCGGCGCACCATCCGCCGGAAATTCTCCAAGGAGCTCGGGCGGCTCGGACGCCAGCTCGAGCGCGAGAACGGACCCTACGAGCACCGCGCGGCCGCCTCTGAGCACGAGGTGCGCGAGGCGTTCGATTTCCTGAGGGATGTCCGTGGCACGCGCTACGAGTCGGACCTGCTGCGGCGTGACATCTACTGGCAGTTCTATCGCGACTTCGCGCTCGCAGGTCTCGCGTCAGGCGACTGCAAGACGTATGTCAGCTATCTCGACGGCAAGCCGGTGGCAGTGCTGTTCGGCCTGACCTGCAACGACCAGTTTCATGCGGTGCTGATCGGCTTCGATGCGGAGCGTTTCGCGAAATATTCGCTCGGCACGCAGATCATCTATCGCGTGGTGAAGCTGCGCTTCGAGAACGGATTTCCGAGGTTCGACATGGGCCTCGGCAATACGGGTTACAAGTCGCATTTCCGCGTCGAGGAGACGGCGCTGCAAAACCTGACATGCGCGCAGTCCGTCGCCGGGTCGGCCTTTGCGCTCGTCTACCATCATGCCAAGCCGCTCAAGAACGTGCTGAGGCGGCTCGTGCCTCAGCTGCGCTGAGCGGGAGGAGCTGCGCGTTGCGGTTCGCCGATGCCGTTTTGCGATCGACGCGCTGGCGCGGCGTGGGAATGGCTATGGCCATCACCCGTGTCTTCGGCCTGAAGGCCGTGTTCACCGCATTGAACTTTGCGCTGGTGACGCTGGCGGCGCGCGGCCTGCAGGCCGACGTCTTCGGCGCCTACTCGTTGCTGTTCAGCGCCGCCGGTCTGCTGGGCATCGCGGCGACGCTCGGCCAGCAAGTTCTGGTGATGCGTGTCTGGAGCGAGTATCTTGCTGCGGAACGCCTCGACCTGCTCAAGGGTGCGCTGCTGTTCAGTGCCACAGCCTGCCTTGTCGGCTGTCTGCTATTTAGCGTGCCGTTCTATCTCTGGAGCGCGGTTGAATACGCGGAAGGCACGGCGCTTGCCATCGTTCTCTACATGGCGGTGCTGTCGCTCGTCATGACGACGGCCCATCTCGTACGCACCGCACTCGGCATCGGTATCGGCGATGGCGTGGCGAACGTGCTGCTTGCATTGCCCGGCGCAGTCTACCTCGCCGCCTGCATTGCGACCGGAGCGCACGCCGAGCTTGCGGTTCTGTTCGGCGCCATGGCCGCGGGCGGCCTGCTGGCCCTCGTGATCCATGTCGCCGCGCTGCTCAGGTCTCTTGCGGGCCGTCCGGGCTTCTTCGCGACGCGGCCGGCGTTTGACCTGTCGCAGTGGACGGGCCGCTCGGCGCGGCTGTGGCTGTCGAACGTGCTCGAGGCCGCAAACCAGTATCTCGATGTGCTGGTGATCGGCGTTCTGATGGACCCGGTTACGGCCGGTGTGTGGTTTGTCATGACGCGCCTCGCCAACATCGTTTCGATCGCCACCGATGCCGTGCATATGTTTGCGACCCGCCATATCCCGGAACTCTATTTCCGCGGTGAGACCTCGCGGCTCGGCGGCGTCCTCGACGCCGCGGCCTGGGTGGTCTGGCTGGTGATCGTCGCTAGCGTCGCAGGCATCGCCGTCGCCGGCGGATGGCTGCTGGCCATCTTCAACGGCGCCTATGCCGTTCATCACGCTGTGCTGATCGTGCTGTCGATCGGAGCTGCGGCGGGGGCCATAGCCGGCTCGTCGCCATCGCTGCTGATGCTGACGGGGCATGAAGGCCGCTATCTTGCAATCATCGGTGGTGCGGTGGCGTTGCGCGTCTGTGCCTTCGCCGTCCTGATCCCCTGGCTCGGCCTCGCCGGCGCGGCCATTGCCGTCGTCGTCTCGCAGCTTGCGATGACCCTGCTGCTGCGCCGGGCCGTGCGCAGCTGTACCGGCATCGACGCCTCGGCGCTGCGGCTCGCGCCGAAGCTTGCGCCGGCCCTGCTGTCGGCGCGGCAGCGGTGAGGCGATGTTGCAAATGATGCCGCAAAACTCCATCGTCGACGCGCGATGACGAATCGAATGGCGCAGACGCACACCATGTCCGAGCCTGCCGTGAGCGTGTCGCCCGCGCCCGGTCCGTTCGCGGGCATTTCCGAGGTGGCGGCGCCGCTCGTGCTCGGCGTCGTTGCGATGGTGTTCGCGCCGGTTCTGCACGCCGTCAGCCCGATACTGGCAATCGTCACCCAGGCGTTGATCGCCTGCGCGATCGCCCTGCTGATGCCGGGCTATACGATCGCCATCGCGATCTTCACGCTGCTGTTCCAGAACATCATCGTGTCGATCATGTCGCCCCTGATCGAGGGGCCGTCGCAGCTCGAGTTCATCAAGGGTTACAATTTCCTTTGCTGTGCGGTGATGTGGCTGACGGTCGTGATCGTCAATCTCGCGAGATGGCGAAGCCTGCCGCGCCAGGTCCTGCAACTGATGATTGCCGGCGCCGGCGTTGCGGCCGTCATCGGCGTCTATTTCATGGTCGGGCTGCTGAACGACCCGATGGCGGCGGTGATCTATCTGCGCAACGTCATCTTCCCGATCCTCACCTTCCAGCTCGCGCTGTTGACCGCCTCGGCGCATTCGGTGCGGCTTACCCGAACGCTGGTCGTGCTCGGCGTGCTGATGATCGCCTGCGGCTATGTCGAGTTCCTGTTCCGCGACTTCTGGCTCGATATCACCAACGGCCACGCCTATTGGCACTTCGATGAGATCAAGGCCGCGGACAGCGGCGTCTGGGAAAAGGAGATGCGGGCGACAGGAAATGTGCCGGTCGATATAAAGGATCGCTTCAAGTTCGACTTCCTGAACACGCCGCTGCTCGAGGGCCTCGGCTTCGATCAGTTTCTGCGGGTGTTCGGGCCCAACATCAGCGCAATCAGCTACGCCTATGGTCTGGCGTTTTTCATCCTGTTCATGCTTTCGACGAAGCGTTACCTGATCGCCGCCATTGCCGTGCCGCTGGCGATCGTGTGCGGCGTCAAAGGCGCGCTGATCATGACGCTGTTCGTGATCGCCGGCTGGATCGGCACGCTGGTGATCGGCGCCTTCTGGACGCTGGTCGGCGGCGTGGCCGCCGTCCTCGTCTATGCGGCCATCGGCATCTATGTCGGCCTGCAGATCGGCGACTACCACGTGATCGGCTTCATGGGCGGCCTGAACGGTTTTATCGCCTGGCCGTTCGGCCGCGGCCTCGGCATCGGCGGCAATCTCGGCGGCGATTTCGCCACGATCGACTGGAGCGCGGCGCAGCAGGCCGGCGCCGTCGACGGCGCGGTCGAAAGCGCGGTCGGGGTGATGATGTACCAGATGGGTTTTGCGGCGATCGTCCCGCTGGCCTATTACGCCGGGATCGGCTTCCTGATCTGGCAGCGCTACCGAAAATCCCTGATGCTGCCGCAGGGGCTTGCTGCGTTCGGCATTCTCATCACGCTGATCAACGGCATCTTCCAGGAAGAGGCGCTGTTCGCCCCGCTCGCGCTCGGCACCCTGCTCGCGCTCGCCGGACTGGTGCTCGGCAACGCCATCAGGGCCGAAGAGAAAATGGCTACTGATCGGCCCTGAGCTGGCCCCGCGGCTGCGTTGTCCGCGCGCGAGAGGTTAGTTCACGCCGCCCGCAAGATGCCGAGCTGCTGGAGTGCGGTTGCGCCGTCGTCCAGGCCGATTTCCTCGGCGATCCTGCCATCCTGCACGCGAAGCACGCTGGTTCCCGTAAAACGCATCTTGCGGCCGGAGGCCTCGGGCAGCGAGCCGATGAGAAAATCGCTGAAGGCGGGGCCGGTGTGCGTGCCGCCTCCATCCCAGCGGCCGACGACATAGTCGCCTTCGGCGATCAGATCCGCCGTACCCCAGAACTTGAGGTCGGGAAACGCGCGGCGGAATTCGGTCATGAACTCCGTCACATCCTTGCGGCCCCGGCGCGGCGCGTGCAGCGAATACTGCAGCAGCATATCCGGCGCTGCGAGTTCTTCGACGACGGCGGGGTTCCAGGGATTGCCCCAGAATTCGGTGAACCATCGTGCGACGATGGCCTTGTTGTCTTGTTCCTTTGACATGAAAGCTCCTTCGTTCCTTGTTGCCATGGCGATGGAGATAGAACCGTCCGCCGTCGCGGCCCACCCGATTCCAGAGTTTCATGTTTGCTTGAACCGAATGTGCGCAGGTCAGGGAGGCAACGCCCGCGCTGTTACGCGATCTCCAGCAGCAACGCGCGGTGGTCGGAGACTTCCGGCTCTCGCACCACCTCGAAGCGGCGCACCGCGACCTCGGGGCTTACGAGCATGTAGTTCGCGTGCCGTCCGGGTTTTGTGTAAAGCGAGGTGCGCGTATCGGAGTGGCCGCCGTTCGTGACGAGGTCGGTCAGCCCGATGGCCCGCAACGCTTCGAGCGTCACGCTGTCCGGCAGTACGTTGAAATCGCCGCAGACAATGAGGCGCTCGCCTTTGCGCGCAATCCGCCGGATCAGTTCGACGAAGGCTTTTGCCTGAGCATGACGGGCCGGCGTGTCGCCCTTGCCTGCGAGCTCGCGCAGGCCGTGCATATGCGCAACGGTGATGGGCGCGGCTGCGCGATCGTCGAACAGCCGCACTGCATGCGCGTTCCTCGCCCGCGGATGCGGTCCGAAATCGTTCGCCGAGAAGGTGCCGTGCACGAAATCCTGCGCCTGGCCGATGACCGGAAAAGTGTGCCGCACGAACGTCGCCAGTCCCCACTCCGATTGAAAGCTGCGCTCGCCGTGATACAGCGGTCCTCGCGCGGCAGAAGAAGGCGCGATGCATGGGAAAAACTTCGCTTATCTCCGCAAACAGGTTCGCGCGCTGCGGCAGCTTCATGCCGTCATCGCGATAGTCCAGCCATGGGCGGTTTGCGGCGGGTGTGTGGATCATCTCCTGCAGACAGAAGACGTCCGCATTCGCTTGCGTGAGATAATTGATGAGCGGATCGCCGACGCGTCCGCCCCAGGTGTTCAACGATAAAATCCGCATTCCCAGGCTCGTCACTCGTCTCCGCCGACGTAGCTCGCGAGTCGCGCCGGGTCGACATTCTCGCCGATCGACATGGCGCAAATGCGGGAGATGTGGACGTAGGGCAGGCCGCTTTCCTTGGCCCAGGCGTTGAACTGCGCCTGCACTTTTGCGAGATCGCGCTTGGACGTGACGGTCTCCGCCACGTCGACGCCGGCGTCGCGCAGGCATAAAACCACGTCGCGCGACGTGACGAACCCGTCCCAGCCGAGAAAGCGCAGCAGCATTTGCCCGGTGTTGCCGCCAAGCCGGCTGCCTTTCTTGGCCAGCATTTCCAGCAACCCGATCTCGTCGGATGACGGCCATTTTGCGAGCATCTTCGCAAAACTGCCATGCTCCTTCGCCACGTCGCGGACGAACGCCGCGTTGGCGCGCACCGACATGATTTTCGCGCCGTTGCGCACGATGCGCTTGTCGCTCGTCAACCGGTCCCAGTAGTCATCAGGCTGAAACAACAGCTGCCCGACGTCGAAGCCGTCGAACGCTTCCTCAAAACCTTCCCATTTCGCATCAATCACGCTCCAGGCGAAACCCGCGCAGAACACGCGCCGCGTCATTTCCGCCAGAACGCGGTCATCGCCGAGTTTTGCCAGCGCTTTCGAATCCGGCTTTGCGGGCAACAGTTTGCTCAGCGCTTTTGCTCCGCCTTTGCGCTTCTCGGCGCGTGCGCGAATGGTTTTGAACGATGTCGCCATGCGAAACCCTTGTTCGGCGTGCGTCGGAATCTGCTTGCAGTGGAACCCGAAAACGAAAATGATGCCAGCGGTTGCGATTGCACTATCAACGACTGCACGCCTCATTCTGGCAGTGCCGCATGCGGGCCGGCAACATAAGGATTTCCTAAAATGATCAACACGTTGGGACGTGTGACAGCGCTCGGCGCAGTTATGACACTGATAGTGTCGGTTGTTTCCGGACCGGCATTTGCGCAAGGTCCGAGCGAAGCGCAGCGCGAGGCGGTGAAGGCCCAGTGCCGCAGCGATTACATCGCCCATTGCTCGAGCGTGCCGCCGGGCGGCGAGGCGGCGCTGCAGTGCCTGGCGAAGAACATGTCGAGCCTCTCGGGCGCCTGTCAGGCGGCCGTGCGCGCGGTCGAAGCGTCGGTCGAGGCGCCGAAGCCGGCCGCGGCAGCTCCCCCCGCTGCTGCCGCTCCACCGGCGGCCGCCGCAAAGTCCGCGGCGCCTGCGGCTGCAGCCAAGCCTGCGGCGCCGGCTGCGTCGAAATCCGCCGCTCCGAAAGGCGCGCCGGCCGCGACGACGGCAGCCGCTGCGCCTGCGGCTGCTGCCGCCGCAGCGCCGGCGCCGCTCGTTCTGCGAAAAATGCTGCCGCGCGAAGAGCTGTTCGTCACGCGCTCCGCTTGCAGCAGCGACATCGGCTCGCTGTGTCAGGGCGTGGTGCCGGGCGGTGGCCGTGTCATGCAATGCCTGTCGGCGCGGTCGGTATCGCTCTCGTCAGCATGCAGGGACGTGCTGGCGCCGTTTGCCGTGCAGTAGCCGCGCGCGAGCGTCGTCAATCATATTGCCAAAGTCCGGGAGACCAACATGCGCTTGTTTATTCTGGCCGCAGCGGCGGCGCTGAGCTTTACCGCCGTCATGACCTTTGAGTCCTCCACGGCCAGTGCCGTGGTCTGCGCCGACGGCGTCGTGCGCGCCGGCTGTGCCGGGCCGCGCGGCGCAGTGGTCGTGCGCAAGCCGAAGCCCGTGGTCGTCACCTGCAAGACCGTGTGGGTGAACGGCGCGAAAGTGCGCCGCTGCACCTGAGCGCTAAAGCATGATCCGGAAAAGTGTGTAGTGGCTTTCCGAAAAGATCATGCGCAAACGAGAAGCGCTTGAGTGGCGGCTTAAGCCGAGCCGACAGCGACCTGCCGGCCTTCGCGCCAGACGCCGCGCAGCACCGGATGGCCGTCGACCAGCCGCACGCGGATCAGATCCGCGCGGCGGCCGACCTCGATCGCGCCGCGGTCTTTGAGACCCAGCGCTTCGGCGACATTGCGGCTGCCGAGCCTTGCGGCCTTCGGCAATGGCGTGCCGGCCCGGACCAGATGGAAGATCGATTCGAGCAGGCTCGCCGGCACATAGTCGGAGCAGAGCATGTCGACCAGGCCGCGCGCGTGCAGGTCGGCGGCGCCGACATTGCCCGAATGTGAGCGTCCGAGCACGACGTTCGGGCTGCCCATCGCCACCGACTGGCCGAGCGCGCGTGCTCGCTCCGCGGCCTCGATCGTGGTCGGAAATTCCGAGATGGTGATGCCGGCGGCGGCCGATCCTTCGACGTCGGCCAGCGTCGTGTCGTCGTGGCTCGCCAGCGGAATCGCGTGCGCCTGCGCGATCTCGCGGATCCGGCGGGCGAAACGCGGCGCGTGCGCGTCGCGGAAGGCGGTCACCTTCTTCAGGTGCTCGGCGAATTCGGCGTCGGTCCAGACGATGTTCTTCTTGGTGCGGCGATAGTTGCGATAGATGCCGAGGTCGCGCCACTGCCGCTGGCCCGGCGTGTGATCCATCAGGCTCATCAGCGCCAGCAGCGGATTTTTCGCATGCGGTTCGACCATGTCGAGCATCGCGCCGTCGGAGGTCTCGCAGCGCAGGTGCAGGAGATGGTCGGCCGCCAGCAGACCACAGTCTTTCGCGCGCGACAGGGTCGCGATCGCCTCGTTGAGCATGATGCCGCGCGCGCCGCCTGTGTCGTAGTCGCCGCATGAGATCGCATCGAGCACGGTGGTGATGCCGGCACCGATCACCTCGCGGTCGTGCGCGAGCACGGCGCCGAGCGGCGAGGGCCAGTGCACGCCCGGCCGCGGGAAGAAGTGCCGCTCCATGTTGTCGGTATGCAGGTCGATCAGTCCTGGCAGCAGCAAGTCGCCGTCGAGGTCCACCGCGCCGGCGGCCGCAGTGCGCCGGCCGTCGATCTCGGCGATCCGCCCGTCGCGGATCACAAGCGTGCCGGACGCCGCCGTTTCGGGTGTGACGAGGACGGCGTTGCTCAGAATTTCGGTCATGGGATGGTCGGACGACGATGCTGCGAGGCGAGCGAGTCGCGCTCGCCCGGCGTTCCTTTTCAGCTTCTTGGGGGGCGGGATCAAGGGAAAGGAGCCGTCTGTTAGGCCTCGCAGATGACAATCGGATGTCAGGTGGGCCTCAGCAGAAACCGCGCGCCGTGTGATGTTAAGTCACACTGTGCTTGAACCAAACGCGCCGGCGATGTCACGAAAGCATGGGCGACCTGCGGATCGTGCGCGATTCTAAAATTTTTAATTAATTTGGGCGCATGGTCGGCTTTGGGGGGACGATGTGGAGTACAGAAAGTGCGTGTCGCTGAATTTGCCGTCCGATCCTATCTCGCGCTGCTCGCAGCAGGTTACGTCGTGCTCTGTTCGGCGCTGCTGACGCTCGTCTTCCGCTGAGCTAGGCCAGAGGCACCGACAGCCCGACCTTGACCCGATCCATCGCGATCAGGCTGCGGAAGCGCTTCACGTTGTTGTTGCCGAAGAACAGGCGGCGCGTCAGCGCTTCGTAGGTTCCCATGTCAGGAACCAGCACCACCAGCAGAAAATCGAACTCGCCGGTGACGTAGTAGCACTGCTGCACTTCCGGCGCGGCGGCGAAGGCGCGCTTGGCGGCGTCGATCTCGGCGGCGAGCTCGCTCGCCATCTCGATCTCGACCAGCACCGTGATGGCCTGTCCGAGTTTTGCGGGATCGACCACGGCGACGTTGGCCTGAATGATGCCAGTCTCCTGCAGCCGCTTGATGCGCCGCTGTACGGCCGGCGCCGACAAATTGACCGCCTCGCCGATCGCCCGCTGCGGCGTCGCCGCGTTCTTCTGCAGGATCGCCAGGATCGCGAGATCGAAGGAATCGAGATCGGCGCGCTCGGCCATGGTCAGTCCGCTGAAAGAAACAAACTTGCACCGGATGCGCCGATAATCAGCGCAACTTGCACATTCTCTGCAATATCGTTGCAAGCAGAATGGTCAAGATGCGAGAGAGCACATGTTCGTCGAAAATACCCATCCCGATTACCGGGCTCCGCTGGACGCGGTCGACCGCGAAACGCTTGGCCCCGGTGCCACCGACCGTGTCGCGCGCGTGCTGGCGCAGCGCACGAACGACGGGTCGACCCCCTTGCAGGCGCTGCCGGCGCTGGCGCGCGAGCTCGGCCTCGGCGCGCTCCATGTGAAGGATGAAGCCAGCCGCCTCGGGCTCGGCAGCTTCAAGGCGCTGGGCGGCGCCTATGCGGTGATCGTGCTGGTGCTGGAGGAGGCCGCGCGGCGGCTTGGCCGGGGGGTGGATGTCGTCGAACTGCGCAGCGCGGACGTGCGCGCCGTGGCGGCGACGCTGACATTCGCCTGTGCGACCGACGGCAACCACGGCCGCTCGGTGGCGCAGGGCGCCGCGTTCGTCGGCGCGAAATCCGTCGTGTTCGTGCATGCGGGCGTGAGCGACGAGCGCGTTGCGGCCATCGCGCGGTTCGGCGCCGAGATGGTTCGCGTCGCCGGCAACTATGATGACTCGGTCGCGGAAGCCGCGCGCGTCGCTGAACAGCGCGGCTGGACGATCGTCTCCGATACCTCCTGGCCCGGCTATGAGCGGATTCCCGGTCTCGTGATGCAGGGCTACACGCTGATGGTGCGCGAGGCACTGGCGCAGATGCCGTCGCCGCCGACGCACGTGTTCGTGCAGGCGGGCGTGGGTGGCGTGGCGGCAGCCGTGGCCGGCCATCTGGCGCTTCTGTCCGGCGACAAGCGGCCGAGATTCGTCGTTGTCGATCCCGCGCGCGCCGCCTGTCTTTATGAATCCGCAAAGGCGAACGCGCCTGTCCGTATTGCCCATGGGGAGCCGACGGTGATGGCGATGCTTGAGTGCTACGAGCCGTCGCGCGTGGCATGGCGGGTGCTGAGCCGCGTCGCTGATGGTTTCATGACCGTTGACGAGGAGGATGCGATCGCGATCATGCGCCGCCTCGCAAAACCTGCGGGAGACGATCCGGCGATCGTCTCGGGCGAGAGTGGCGGCGTCGGCCTCGCCGGCCTGGTGAAGTCTTGCGGTGACCGCGAGCTGCGGCAACAGCTCGGGCTCGATGCCGCCGCGCGCGTCCTTGTCTTCAACACCGAAGGCGCGACCGATCCGAAACAGTACGAGGCGCTGGTCGGCCTGCCGCCGGCGCAAGTGCTGGCGCGGCGATAGTCGTCATGCCCACGAAAGCGGGCATCCAGTACGCCGCAGCGTATCGGTTTCAATCACAAGCGCTTGCGTTTACTGAATCCCCGCCTTCGCGGGGATGACGGTGTCGCATCCGCATGCCCCAGCCGCGGCGTGGCGCGGGCGGACGCCTGCAGGCACGCAATAAAAGCCGGCAGCGAGGCCGGGCGGTGCCGTTCGAGATTCCAGATCGCCGAGACCGGCTGGTGGATCGGCTTGCCTTCGAGCGTCACGGCGACGGGCGCGCTGGAGCGGATGCCGTTGGCGGCCGAGGACGACAAAATGGCGACGCCGTGTCCCGCTTCGACCATGGCGACCAGCGCATGCGGGCTGTCGCTTTCCAGCACCACGCGCGGCCGGATGCCGGCCCTGCGGCAGGCGTGGTCGAACATCTCGCGCGTCAGAAACCCGCGCCGCAGCAGCAGGAACGGCGCGTCCTTCAGGCTCTCGATCGGCACGGCGCGCGCTTTGGCGCGCGGATGCTCCGGCGGCAGGTAGGCGAGCAGTTCTGCATTGAACAGCGGGGCGCTGCGGAAGGCGGCGGGATCCTGCGCGCCGGCGATCGCCACATGCACGGCGCCGCGCTCGACCATCTCAAGCAGCTCGCGGTTTGCGCCTTCCAGCAGCGCGAGCTCGATCAGCGGATGATCGTTCCGAAACGCCTTCAACGCCGGCGCGATCAGTGACGCAATCGTTTGCGGCGTCGAGCCGATCCGCAATCGGCCGATCCGCCCGCGCGCGAGATCGTCTGCGCGGAGCGACAGCGCCTCCGCCTGCTCGACCATGGCGGCCGCGCGCGGCAGCATCTCCTCGCCCTCGGCGGTGAGCACCAGCCGCTTGCCGACGCGGTCGAACAGCGTCAGGCCGATGTCGTCCTCGAGTGCCTGCAACTGCCGTGACAGCGCCGACTGGCTGATGTTCAGCGCTTCCGCCGCGCGCGAGACGTTCATCAGCTCGGCCACGGTGACGAAGAAACGCAGCTGGCGAAGATCACGCATTCTTATGCACCAATTGCATATAGTGGGGCCTCATATTTGCATTTGATACACGAACGCGGCGCGTCCACAATGGGCGCACAGGTCACAAGGGGAAGACCACGATGCGGATGACGGTGTTTCTGGGCGCTGCCCTGCTTGCTCTCACCACGACGGCTCAGGCGGCCTGGCCCGAGAAGCCGATCACCATCACCGTGGGATTCGGCGCCGGCGGCACCACCGACGTCGTTGCGCGCGCCGTCGCCGATCTCGTCTCGAAGAAGCTCGGGCAGCCGGTGATCATTGAGAACAAGCCGGGTGCGGGCGGCGCCGTCGCCATGACGACGCTGAAGAACATGCCCCCCGACGGCTACAATCTCGTCGCGACCACGTCGACGACGGTCACCCTCGATCCGCAGATGACGCCGCTGGGTTACGGCCTTACGGACTTCACCTACATCGCCGCGACCGGCGAGTTTCCCGAAGCGTTCATCGCAAAGCCCGAGAGCGGCTGGAAGACGGTCACCGACGCGTTCAACGCGATCAAGGCGTCCGGCGGCAAGTCGACCTATTCGTCGACTACCTCGCTCGACCGCATGGTGACGACGGTGCTCGGCAAGAAGCTTGGTCTTTCGCTCGTGCCGGTGCCGACGCGCAGCGGCGCGGAGGTGGTGACGCAGGTGCTTGGCGGGCACACGCAGCTCGGTTACTCCTCCGGCGCCTACTATCCGCAGGCCAAGGAAGGCAAGATTGCCGTGCTCGCGGTGCTGGCCGAGCAGCGGCTCAAAGGATTGCCGGACACGCCGACGCTGAAGGAGCTCGGCTACGGACTGTCGAGCGTCAACCTCGTGCTGTTCGTAGCGCCGAAGAACCTGCCGGCGGACGTCGCCAGGACGCTGGTCGATGCCTTCGCGGCGGTGAACGCCGATCCCACGATCGCAGCTCTGCTCGACAACCGCAGCCTCAATGCTTTTACCGAAACCGGAGCGGCGCTGGAGAAGAGCATTCTCAGCCAGAGCGAAGGGTTCAAGCAGTTGCTGGAAGCCGCGAAGTAGAAGCCTGCGGATAGAGCCATCATGACCACCGATCCGCACACGGGCCCCGCACCTCGCTCCCGCGTCTCGCTGGCGATCGAGGCGGTGGTGCTGATCGGCACCTGCGTTCTGGCACTCGCCTGGTTCATTCCGACACAGACGAGCGCGGGCGGTTTCGGTCTCTCGCCGGCATTTTTGCCAAACCTCTGCGTGGCGGCGATCGCCGTGCTGATTGCTGCGGATGCCGTGCTCCGCTTCGTGCGCGGCACCGCCGAGCCGTCCTATGCGGAAGGGTGGGGCGCCTTCATGCGTCTTGCCGCTGCCGCGTGCCTCGGCACGCTCGCGCTGCGTTTCGGTGGAATGGTCGCGGCCGTGGCGGTCTGCTGCGTCGCGACCGCGCTCGCGCTCGGTGAACGGCGGCCGGTCTACGTGCTCGCGCCGGCGCTGGTGTGTGCCGCGGCGTTCTGGCTCGTGTTTCGCTAGGATTATCGCATGGAGCAACTGCTGCTCGGGATCGGCGATGCGCTTGCACCGAAAGCGATCCTGTTCGTCTTCCTCGGCGTGATGCTGGGTTACGTGATCGGCGTGCTGCCCGGCCTCAACCGTCCCGCCGCGCTCGCAGTCGCAATTCCGCTCAGCTACTACATGACGCCGCTCAGCGCCGTTGCGTTCCTGATCGGCATCGCCAAAGCGAGCGGCGCGGGCGGCGCGACCACCGCGGTGCTGATCAACGTGCCGGGCGAGCCGAACGCCGTCGTCACCTGTCTCGACGGCTATCCGCTCGCGCGCCAGGGCAAGGCAAAACTGGCGCTGGAGACGGCGCTCTACGGCTCGGTGATCGGCGACGTCATCGGCACGCTGGCGCTGATCGTGCTGGCGAAACCGCTGGCGCAGTTCGCGCTCGGCATCGGTCCGGTGGAGATGACCGCGCTGATGCTGCTCGCGCTGACGTTCATTGCCGCGCTCGCCGGCGCGTCGCTGCTGCGCGGGCTCGCCGCCGGCATCCTCGGCGTCTTTCTCGCAACCGTCGGCCTCGACATCGAAAGCGGCACGCCGCGCATGACGCTGGGTTTTACCGAGCTGATGGACGGCATCCCGCTGCTCGCGGTGACGGTCGGCATGCTCGCCCTGTCCGAAATGGTCATCCAGGCGGAAGAGCTGTTTTCGCAGAAGGCCGCCGAGAGCGTCGCGGTGAAGGCCGATATGAAGGAGCAGGGATTCACCTGGCGCACGCTCTGGCGGCTGTCGCCGACGTTTCTGCAGTCGAGCCTCGTCGGCACGCTCATCGGGCTCATTCCCGGCCTCGGCCCGAGCGTCGCCTCGTTCGCCTCTTACGGCCTGGCAAAACATTTCGCGCGCCCCGGCGAACAGTTCGGCAAGGGCGAGCTGAAGGGCGTGGCAGCGGCGGAGACCGCGGACAACGCCGTGGTGCCGGCGAGTTTCGTGCCGCTGTTCGCGCTCGGGCTGCCGGGCTCGGTGTCGGCGGCGATCCTGATCGGTGCGCTGACCATCCACGGCCTGACGCCGGGACCGCGGCTGTTCGACGAGCACCCGCGGCTCGTCTACGGCATCTTCGGCACCATGATCGTTGCCGCGATCCTGATGCTGATCGTCGGCCGCATCGGCCTCGTGGCGTTCGCAAAACTGACCCGCGTGCCGGCGACCGTCATCATTCCCGTGGTCGTGATGCTCTGCATCGTCGGTTCGTATCTCGAGACCCGCTCGGTGTTCGCCGTCGGCCTGATGCTCGTGTTCGCCGCGCTCGGCTACCTGATGCACCGGTTCGATTACTCGCGGGTGACGTTCCTGATCGGCTTCGTCATCGGCCCGCAGTTCGAGCTGTCGCTGCGCCAGTCGCTGATCATCACCGATCGCGATCCGGCGGCACTGCTCGGCCATCCGTTCGCCCTCGCCATCTTCGCCATCGCGCTCGTCGTCAGCGTGCTGGTGATGCGTGCGCGCGCCTTTCCCCGTGCTTCAGGAGACAACGCATGAAGATCAACATCAATGCCGACATCGGCGAAAGCTACGGCAAGTTCGTCATGGGCAACGACGCCGAGCTGATGCCGCTGATCGGTTCTGCCAACGTCGCCTGCGGCATGCATGCGGGCGATCCGACTATCATGGTCCGTACCGTAAAGCTCGCGCTCGACAACAACGTCTCGATCGGCGCGCATCCCGGCTTCAACGACGTCTGGGGTTTCGGCCGGCGGCAGATCCGCATGCGCCCGCTCGATCTCGAATATCTCGTCACCTACCAGATCGGCGCGCTGCAGGCGCTCGCCGCGGCGCAAGGCGCGAAGGTGACGCATGTGAAGCCGCACGGCGCGCTGAACAACATGGCGCATGTCGATATCGAGTATGCGCTGGCGATCGGTCGCGGCATCAAGGCCGCCGATCCGGACATCATCTATGTCGCCAATGTCGGTTCGCAGATGACCGCGGCCGGCGCCAAACTCGGCCTGCGCGTCGCCAACGAGGCCTATGTCGACCGCCGCTACGGCGACGACGGCGCGATGCTCTCGCGCGAGCGCGACGACGCGATGATCCAGGATCCGGCAGAGGCCGCACGCCAGGTGGTCGGCATCGTCAGGGAGCGTGCGATCACCAGCATCTCGGGCAAGAAAATCCCGGCGGACGTGCACACCTTCTGCGTTCATGGCGACGAGCCGACGGCGGTGCCCGTGATGCGCGCCGTGCGCGCGGAGCTGAAGGCCGCCGAAATCGAGGTGGTGCCGCTGCCGGCGTTGTTCGGCTAATCAGAGCTTGATGAGTTCAACCCGAATCGGGTCGTTATGCCCGCCATAGGCGTGCAAAGCACGCCGTTCTTCGAACGGCTATAGGCGTGCAAAGCACGCCGTTCTTCGAACGGCTATGGGCGGGCATCCAGTACGCCGCAGCTTCTGCGATTGAATTTCTGACTCTCTGGAATGCTGGATCCCCGCCTTCGTGGGGATGACACCGAGGGTGTGGCTTCGACTGGCGATCTTAGTCGCTAGCTCACCGGCACTCCTGCCGCATCTGCGCCAGCGGATTCTTGATGCCGGTGAGCGCGACGCTCTCCCTGGTGCCGAGCGCATCGACGTGCATCGCCGTGCCGCTGTCGAGCAGGTCGAACATCTTCGCATCGATCGGCGTCGTTGCCGAAAGATGAAAGCCCATGTCGGGGTTGCCGCCGGTCGTGCCGGCATATTCGAGGCTCGCCGTTCCGACGCTCAGCTTGATCTTGCCCGCGCGGCCCGCCTTCATCCTGGCCGCCGGCACCGTGGTGATGACCTCGACGCTCTTCTTCTTCGTGTCGCAGATGAACGAGAGTGTGGCGAAGTCAGGCGCGCCGTAGACAAGGTGCCTTTCGTCCGCGGCGGTCATGAAGCTCCACGACTTCTTGGTCGTCGCCGCAGGTACCGCCGTTGCCGTCAGCAGCAGGGCGCCAATGGCGCAAGATATCGCAATCCGCACGAGCCGCTTTCCCCTATCGCGCCTTTCGCCTGCGCAGCGATGCTTTTCAGCGGCATTCCTGCCGCATCTGTGCCAGCGGCTTCTTGATGCCGCTCAGCGTGATGCTGTCCTTGCTGCCGAGCGCCTCGATCCGCACCGCGGTGCCCTTGTCGAGCAGGTCGAATATTTTCGCGTCGATCGGCGTCGTTGCAGCGAGGTGAAAGCCGTCCTCGATGTCGCCGCCAGTCTTGCCGGCGAATTCGAGGCTTGCCGATCCATTGCTCAGCCTGATCTTGCCCTCGCGGCCGGCCTTGATCTTGTCGGGCAGCACCGTGGTGACGACCTCGACGCTCTTTTTCTTCGGCGTGCAGATGAAGGAAAGCGTGATGATGTCGGATTCAGGCACGCCATAGACCAGGAAGCGTTCGTCGCCGGACTTGACGAAGCCCCAAGACTGCTTGTCCAGCGCTGCCGCGGCCGGCGCCGCCGCCGTGAGCAACAATGCGCCGATGGCGCAGGAGACCGCGATCCGCATGGCCTGTTTCCCTCTGTTGCCGGTTTGTGTGCCCAGATGGCAACAGGGTTCATGCTCACTTCAGGCAAACCGCTGCAATCGCTTGCCCGGCAGCAGATCGTACGGCCCCACCCATCCCGGCAACGCCTTCACACGCTCGAGCCAGGCCTGGATCGCCGGATGGGTCTTTGCGAAATCGACGCCGCTTTCGTCCGTCGGAAACAGCAGGTAGCCGACCATCGACAGGTCGGCGACGGTGGCGCGCTGGCCGGCTGCAAACGGCTGCTGCGAAAAATGCTGCTGCAGGATGCGGAAGAAGTCGTCGAGGCGGCGGCGCAGAAACAGCAGCACCTGCTCGTCTGGGGTGGCGCTGAAGGTGCGCATGAAGCGGTACGTCGCCATGTAGCCAGTGAGCTTGTGGTTGTCCCAGAACAACCAGCGCAGGATCTCGAAGCGCTCGGCCTCGGTCTCGCCACCGAACTTGCCGTAGCGTTCGGCCAGCCGCAGCAGGATCGGCGCCGTCTGCGTCAGGCGCTGCCCGTCCTCCTCGATCACCGGAATCTCACCCATCTCGTTGACGTCGGCCCGCCACTCCGGCGTCCGCGTCACGCCGCCGCCAAAATCGGTCCAGACTCTTTCGAACGGCTGTCCGCACAGGGTCAGCATCAGCGCGAGCTTGTAGCTGTTCCCGGACTCCGGAAAATAGTGCAGCCGGTAGGTGGGCATGGCCGCCTCCTCGATCGAACCGCAATCGCGAGTACCGCATCGTGCCAGAATTCGCGAGGCGAAGAACGGGACATTTTGTCCGGGCTGGACTGCGAGCTTGTGCGGGCGCGCTGCAGCGCGCCTCGCAGGCCTCGCCCAAATCAGCGGCAGACGACCGCCGCACGTCCGTAAGGGCCGACGACGCGGACGCAGTTGCTTGCTGCCGCCGCAGCGCCGTAGGTGACC
>JADMIO011200141.1_pt1 | contig 41202 bp, 35 predicted proteins | sample 8958161 | NCBI WGS metagenome assembly JADMIO01 (sample SAMN16585339, study PRJNA669376) | soil metagenome | isolation source: Crop rotation soil | place: USA: Cullars Rotation, Alabama | collected 2011
GCCGCGACTTCAAGTCACGTGAATTCCAAGCTTCGGATCCCACTGTGCTGGAAAGTCGACGCCCACGACGCGGGCCTGGTCGCCCTCGCCCTCGACCGTGACGCGCACCGCGCCCCAGTGCGCCAGGTGCGGAAGCGTGCGGGTGTCGCTCACCGTCCCAGGCTAAACGTCGGGTTCGGGACGGGACGTCCGATCGGGGATGGTGGCCTCCCACGCGGCCTGGAAGCGATCGAAGACCGTCTCCACCAGCGCGTCGAGCAGGTCGCGGTCGGCGACGGGGTCGGGGAAAGAGTGCCGGGTCATCGCGCGGCCCTGCAGGGCGCTCGTGACCAGCTGCGACGTGGCACGGAACTCGTCGCCGGAGACGCTGAGCGACTCGGGGACGAGGAAGGACGCGAGGTCGGTGCCGGCCGCGTCGTACCGCGTCAGCATCGGTTGGAGCGCCTGCGCGAGGACCGGATCGGTGCGGCAGCTGGCCCGGACCTCGTACGTGGCCACGGAGCGCTCGTCGTTGTAGCCCTCCCACAGCACCTCGATGGCCAGGCGCACGAGCTCGCGCCCAGCGACGGGCCCCTCGGCCTGCAACCGCTCCAGCAGCAGGACGGTGCAGTGGTCGACGTTCGCGGCGATGGCTGCCTCGACCGTGGCGGAGAGGAGGTCCTCCCGGGTCGGGAAGTGCTGGAGCAGCGTCTCCTGGGCCACGCCCGCCCGGGCGGCCACCGCCGGGGTGGTGAACCGCTGGAGCCCCCGTTCCAACAGCACCTCGAGCGAGGCCGCGACGACAGCGGCGCGATAATCCGGCCCCTGTCGTTCACCACCCACCACGGTCGGTCACGCTAGTGGACGCGAGTCCCAGAGGAGTCCCACGATGCCCACGCCGCTCCCGATCGTCGACCGACCCGTCCGCCTCGCGGTGGTGGGGCTCGGCACCATCTCCGAGCTCGCCCTCCCGCCCTACGCCGCCCGCGACGACGTCGAGGTGGTCGCGCTGTGCGACCGCGACCCCGAGCGCATCGCCCGCTGGCACGAGGTCTTCCCGAAGGCCCTGACGGCCACCGACCTCGAGGACCTGCTCGCCGACGGCGCGGGCGGGGCCGACGTGGTGGACGTGCTGGTGCCGACGCCGCTGCACGCCGAGGTCGTGTGCCGCGTCCTCGACGCCGGGTTCCACGTGCAGGTGCAGAAGCCCCTCGCCCGCGACCTCGAGTCGGCCGATCGCATGCTGGCCGCCGCCGAGCGCTCGGGCGCGGTGCTGCGCGTCCTCGAGGACTACCTCTTCCACCCCCCGCTGGTGAAGTTGAAGGAGGTGTTCGACTCGGGCGAGATCGGCGAGGCCGCGGGCATCCACATGAAGATCGTCGCCACCGGCCGGGGCGGCTGGGAGGTGCCGATGTCGAGCTACGTCTGGCAGTTCGAACAGGCAGCCGACGGGCGCGGGATGATGGTGTTCGACCACGGCTGGCACCAGCTCGCGGTCGCCACCTGGCTGCTCGGCCCGGTCGAGCGGATCTTCGGGTGGGTGGGCCGCACCGAGATCGTGCCGGGCATCGTGATGGACGCGCCGTCGACCCTCGTGTGGGAGCACGCCAACGGCGTGCGTGGGGTGATGGACATCACGTTCGCGCCCGACACCTTCTTCAAGTCCGAGCACTACACCGGCGACGAGCGGGTGGAGCTGACGGGCACGAAGGGCTTCGTGCGCTGCAACCGCATCAGCGCGCAGGGCATCCAGGAGCCATCGGTCGTCGTCTACTCCGAGGGCGAGACGCGCGGGTACCACGCGCTCCCCGACCGCCTCACCGACAGCTTCGAGGCGAGCACCGCCCACGGCCTGGCGCACTTCCGGGGCGAGGCGCCCGACCTCGTGATGGGCGGCGCGGCGGCCCGCGAGGTGCTGGCCGCGCTCATCGCCGCGCTCGACTCGTCGGACGTCGGGGCGGTCGCGGACGTCCCCCGAGGTTGATCACTCGGCGTTGACGAGCCCGTCCAGCCGCTCGAGGGTGTCGATGAACTCCTCGACCATCTCCAGTACGACCCGGCGGGTCGGCTTGACCGTGTTCATCGATCCGACCACCTGGCCCACGAAGTAGGTCACGAGCTCGTTCGCCCCGGTGCCCTCCTTGGCGGCCACGCGGTGGATGCGCGCCATGGCGTCGCCCACCAGCAGGGGCTGGATGGGCATGGGCAGCGGGCCGGGCCCGTCGGCGCGCTCCCACTCGTCGGTCCACGCGGTGCGCAGCATGCGCGCCGGCTTGCCGGTCATGGAGCGCGACCGCACGGTGTCGCCCGGACCGGCCGCGAGGAACTTGTCCTTCACCGACGGCGGCGTCTCGGCCTCCTCGGTGGTGAGCCAGACCGACCCGCACCACACGCCGTCGGCGCCGAGCGCCATCCCCGCCGCGAGCTGTCGACCGCGGGCGATCCCCCCGGCCGCCAGCACCGGCACGGGGCCCACCGCGTCGACGACGTCGGGCACCAGCACCATGGTGGCGATCATGCCGGTGTGGCCACCGGCCTCGGTCCCCTGGGCGACGATCAGGTCGGCCCCGGCGGCCGCGTGCTTCTCGGCGTGGTGGACGGTGCCGGCCAGCGCGGCCACCGGGATGCCCGCGGCGTGCGACCGCTCGATGAAGTGCGCCGGCGGCGGACCGAGGGCGGACGCCACCAGCTTGGTGTCGTGGTCGAAGAGCACGTCGAGCAGCGGGGCCATGCTCTTCGGGTCGACCCGCATGCCGCCGATGCCCCGGAACGTGGTGTCCTCGGGCGGCAGCGGCGGCACGCCGTAGCGGTCGAGGAGGTCGTCGAGCCAGGCCTGGTGCTCCTCGGGGAGCAGCTTGCGCAGCTCGCCCCGGTCGAGCCCGCCCTCGTCGGCGCCGGCGAACTTCTCCGGCACCAGCAGGTCGACCCCGTACGGCTTGCCGCCGACCTCCTGCTCGATCCAGGTCAGGTCGATGTCGAGCTGCTCGGGGCTGTGCGCGACGGCGCCCAGCACGCCGCACCCGCCGGCGTTGGTGACCGCGGCGACCACGTCGCGGCAGTGGCTGAATCCGAAGATGGGGACGTCGATGCCGACGAGGTCGGTCGCAGCGGTGCGCATCGCGTCAACGTAACCGGGTGGCGAGGGCGCCGAGCAGGCCGACGCCGATCCCCACGACCGCACCGCCGAGGCCGCGCCGACGCTGCTCGTCGGTCATGCGGTGGTGGTTGGCGATGCCCCCCAGCAGGTCGGCGGCATCGGCACCGGCCGAAGCGAGGAACCACCCGGCGGCGGAGCCGTCGCCGCGGACGCCCGCCGCCAGCAGCATCCCGCCCACGAGGGCGTCGCGGTACCCCATCGACCGGAGCAGCAGGCTAACAGTGACCCCCGGCTCCTCGGCGTCGCCCCACAGGCGGTTCGCGGCCTCCGGGGCGACCAGGAACGACACCCCCGAGGCGCACCGGAGCGCACCCACCACCACCGCCGCGCGGTCCCCGTTGCCCCGAATCGCCATCTGGGCATTCTGACCCATGAGAGGGACCGATGGGCCCGGAGGTGCCGGGTGATTCCATGCATTGTCTGCAGAGTGGGTGCGGAATTACGATCGTCAGAGCAAATGGCGGAGTCGTACCTCGGCGGGTACTTCCGGGCGATCCCTGGGTCGGTCGGGCTCCACTACCGGCGCGCGGAGATCGCGCCAGGAAGTGAGCAGGCGATGACCACCTCTCGGTGGAAGCGTTTCTCAGCAGCGTCCGTGGTGGCGCTGCTGGTGGTGGTGGGACCATTGATCGCACAGCAGGCCGGCGCCGCCGTCCTGGGCGACGGCACCACGGCGGAGACCGCCGGTGCCTCGTGCTGGGGCATCAAGCAGCAGGTCCCGTCGAGTCCCGACGGCCTCTACTGGCTGCAGACCCCCAACTCGAACCTGAACGTGCCCACGCAGTTCTACTGCGACATGACCACCGAGGGCGGTGGCTGGGTGCTCGTCGGCCGTGGTCGGGAGGGGTGGACGTTCTCCACCGCCGGCCAGGGCTCGGCCGCCAACATCCGAAACACGCCCACCGGCACCGGCGCGTTCACGCCGAACACGCTGCCGTCCGCCACCATCGACGGCCTGCTCAACGGCGGCAACGTGAAGTCGCTCACCGACGGCATCCGCGTCCGCCGGGCGTCGAACACCACCGGCACGCAGTGGCAGGAGGTCCGCCTCCGGATGCGCGACGTGAACAACTGGAGCTGGGCCTTCGGCGCCGGCCTCATCACGTCGTCGATCAAGATCGGCAACACCACCTACCAGGGCAGCCAGACCCGCGACACCGCCATCAACTACGGCGGCCAGACCACCAACGGGCTGCTCAGCCGCAACAACGACCAGCGCATCTGGACCTACGAGAACGCCAACAAGAACTACATGACCGGCTGGGCCTACGGGAACACGGTGGGCGGCGCGAACAACGCCACCACGTACCTGTGGGAGTACACCACCGAGAACAACGCCATCCCGTTCGCGCAGGTGTGGATCCGTCCGCAGATCGCCAACAACGTCGCCGGCTACACGGCCATCCCCGCCGGCGGCTACTCGGCCGAGGCCATGCCCGCCGAGCTCAAGCTCCGCAACGAGCCCAACCCCTGGGGCGTCACCGGCCTCAACCACACCGCCGAGGACACCATCGAGCCGTGGAACACCCCGGTGCTCAAGGTCTTCCCCCTCGGTGACCGCGTCTTCGTCGGCGGTCGCTTCACCAATGTCGTCAACGGCTCCGGCGGCGCCAGCACGGCCCAGCCGTGGCTCGCCGCGTTCGACCGTGCGACCGGCAACTGGATCGACACCTTCCGCCCCGCCCTCGACGGCCGGGTGTGGGACATGGACGTCTCCCCCGACGGCAAGCTCCTGATCGCCGGCGACTTCACCAACGTCAACGGCGATCCGCAGACGACGGCCTTCGCCGCGCTCGACCCGATGACCGGCCAGCTCGTGCCCGGCTACCGGGTCAACATCACCCGCACCGGCACCACCATCCGCTCGATCGTCCGCTCGATCGACGTCAGCCCCGACGGCTTCGTGTACGCCGCCGGCCGCTTCAACCTCGTGCAGGGCGGCACGTTCAACGCCATCACCCGCAGCTCTGCGGTGAAGTTCTCGGCGGCCAACGGCAACCCGGTCACGGCGTGGGCGCCGCAGCTCCCGGCCAACACCGGTGACCTGCAGGTCGCGAACGACAACTCGAAGGTGTACCTCGCCGGCTACTTCGCCAACGTCTCGGGCGACACCAACATGGGCTACTACGCCTGGCTGAACACCACGACCGGTGCCTCGGTCCCCGGCGTGAAGGCGTGGGTGCCCTCGACCACCAACGCGAAGTACCAGCTCACCATCACGGACCTCGGCAACGGCAAGGTCGTGAACGGCGGCTCCGAGCACGACCTGCAGCTCTACACCGCGAACGACCGCACGCTGCTGCAGACGCACATCATGCGCAACGGCGGCGACCTCCAGGCCTCGGCAATGGTCGACGGCAAGCTCTACGCCGCCTGCCACTGCTGGAACTGGGACTACCAGGGCGCCAACAACTACTCGGCCCCGGTCAACTACTCGAAGGCCGAGCCCATCAACGGCCTCGGTCGCTACAGCATCGACAACCTCGAGCACGAGGCGGCCTTCTACACCGGCGGCCTCGACTCGGTCAGCGGCGAGGGCATCTGGACGCTCGCCGGCGACTCGGCCAACTGCCTCTGGTTCGGCGGCGACGTCAGCCGTGGCGCCTACACCGGCAACCCGGCCGTCGACTGGACCGGCAACTTCGGCCGCTTCTGCCCCGACGACTCGACCGTCCCCACCGCTCCGGCATCCATCAATGGCACGGTCAACGGCGGGACGCTGAACCTCTCGTGGGGTGCGTCCACCGACAACTCGGGCGCCGTCTCCTACCTCGTGTACCGCAACGACCGGGTCGTCGGGAAGGTCACCGGCGGCACGCAGCTCGCCGTCACCGCCCCCACCACGGTCACCAAGTACACCGTCCGGGCCACCGACGCCCGCGGCAACCTGTCCGCCTCGCCCGCCCCGGTCTCCATCGCCCCGGCCACCCCGGTCGTCTCGAACCTGATCACGGCCGGCACCGCGTGGAAGTACTCCGACACCGGCGCCAACCTCGGCACCGGCTGGCGGGCCAACGGCTTCGACGACAGCTCCTGGCTGTCGGGCAACGCCGAGCTGGGCTGGGGTGACGGCGACGAGGCCACGGTCATCGGCGCCTCGCTCCCGACCACCAGCTACTACCGCAAGACGTTCAACCTCGCGAACACCAACGGCATCACCACCCTGAACCTGGGCGTGGTCGCCGACGACGGCGCCGTCGTCTACCTCAACGGCACCGAGGTCGGCCGGTTCAACATGCCGAACGGCACGGTCACGTCCTCGACCCTCGCCGCGACGTTCCTCTCCGGAGCGGGCGAGGCGACGTTCAACACCTTCACCGTCCCGAAGAGCCTCCTCGTCGCCGGCACCAACACGGTCGCCGTCGAGGTCCACCAGGCCCAGGCGCTGAACGCCGACTCGAGCTTCAACCTCCGCCTCGACGCCATGGGTGCCAACGGCGACTCCACCGCTCCGTCGGCCCCGGTCGTCACGGCCACCGGTGGCACCCAGCAGATCAACCTCGGCTGGACCGCCTCCACCGACAACTTCGGCGTGGCCGGCTACATCGTCGCCCGCGACGGCTCGGTCGTCACCGTCCTGCCGGGCACCGCGACGAGCTACTCCGACACGGGCCTCGGCACCGACGAGGCGCACTCGTACACGGTCACGGCGTTCGATGCCGCCGGCCTCACGGCGGTGTCCAACAGCTCGTCGGCCACCACCAACCCGGCGCCCGACACCACCGCCCCGATCGCCACGATCACCTCGCCGTCGAACGGCGCCGTGGTCACCGGCACCGTCAACGTCGAGGCCACCGCGAGCGACGCCGTCGGCGTGACCTCGGTCGAGCTCCGGGTCGACGGCGTGCCCGTCGGCTCCTCGGCGACCGCTCCGTACAGCATCTCGTGGGACGCCACGGCACTCGGCAGCCACACCCTCCAGGTGTTCGCCTCCGACGCCGCCGGCAACGTCGGCGCCTCGCCGGCGGTCACGGTCACCGTGCCCGACACGACCGCGCCGACCACGGCGGTCACGGCTCCGGCCGAGGGTGCGTCCATCATCACCGGCACGACCGAGGTCACCGCCTCGGCCGCCGACAACGTGGGCGTCGCCTCCGTCGAGCTCCGGGTCGACGGCTCGCCCGTCGCCACCACCAGCACGTCGCCGTACAGCTTCTCGTGGAACGCCGGGGTCGGCGCCCACACGCTGCAGACCTTCGCCACCGACGCCGCCGGCAACGTCGGCCAGTCGGCCGTGGTGAACGTCACCGTCACCCCGATCCCGACCGACACGACGGCGCCCACCACGGCGATCACGTCGCCGGTCGAGGGGGCCACGCTGCCGCTCGGCACCGCGATCGTCACGGCCAACGCGAGCGACGCCGTCGGCGTCACCTCGGTCGAGCTGCGAGTCGACGGCGTGCCGGCCGGCACCGACAACTCGGCGCCCTACAGCTTCAGCTTCGACGCAGCGGCCGGGGCGCACACGCTCCAGACGTTCGCCAGCGACGCCGCCGGCAACGTCGGCCAGTCGACGATCGTCAACGTGACCGCTGCGGCGCCCACCTCGACGCTCTTCACCGACCTGTTCTCGGCCGCCAACGGCGCCGCCTGGGGCTCGGCGTGGACGACCTCGGCCACCTCGGGCAGCGCGACCATCGATGCCAACCGTGGCGCCCTGACCTTCCAGGACTCGGCCGGCGGGTTCGCCCGGGCCCAGCTCTCGGGTCTGGCCGATCGTGCCGACAGCGACACCACGTTCAGCTACCAGTGGAGCGCCACCACCGGCACCGGCTACTTCAACGCCTACACCCGGGGCTCGGGCGGCTGGGCCAACACCTACCGCCCCCGCAACGGCTACGGCATCGAGCTCACGTCGAACTCGGCCACCGGCTACCTGCGCAAGGTCGTCAACGGCACCGTCACCAACATCCGGACCCTGTCGGGCTTCAACACCACGACCACGGCCAAGCAGTGGCTGCGCCTCCGGGTCGTCGGCACCACCATCCAGGTCAAGAAGTGGCTCGACGGCCAGGCCGAGCCCACCACCTGGACCAGCACCGACACCGACGGCGACGTCACGGCCATCGGCGAGCTGCACCTCTCCTACGTGCGGGGCGGCAGCAACACCGGCGGCGCCAAGACCATGTTCATCGACGACCTCTCGGTCGGCACCGGCAGCGACACCCCGCCGCCGCCCGACACGACGGCCCCCACGGCCCCGTCGTCGCTGGCCTCGTCGAACGTCACGCAGTCGACCGTCGACCTCACGTGGGCGGCGTCCACCGACGCCGTCGGCGTGACCGGCTACCAGATCGTGCGTGACGGCTCCGTCGTCGCCACCGTCCCCGGCCTGTCGGCCACCGACACCGGCCTCGCCGCCGGCTCGTCCCACTCCTACGTGGTCCGCGCCATCGACGCCGCCCTCAACGTCAGCGGCGACTCGAACGTCGTGAACGTGACCATGGCAGCGCCGTCCTCGACGCTGTTCGCCGACCTGTTCTCGGCTGCCAACGGCACGGCCTGGAGCGCGTCGTGGACCACCAACGTCGGATCCGGCACCGCCGACATCCAGGCCAACCGTGGCGCCCTGACCTTCTCCGACACCGCCGGTGCGTTCGCCCGGGCCCAGCTCTCGGGTCTGGCCGATCGTGCCGACAGCGACACCACGTTCAGCTACCAGTGGAGCGCCACCACCGGCACCGGCTACTTCAACGCCTACACCCGGGGCTCGGGCGGCTGGGCCAACACCTACCGCCCCCGCAACGGCTACGGCATCGAGCTCACGTCGAACTCGGCCACCGGCTACCTGCGCAAGGTCGTCAACGGCACCGTCACCAACATCCGGACCCTGTCGGGCTTCAACACCACGACCACGGCCAAGCAGTGGCTGCGCCTCCGGGTCGTCGGCACCACCATCCAGGTCAAGAAGTGGCTCGACGGCCAGGCCGAGCCCACCACCTGGACCAGCACCGACACCGACGGCGACGTCACGGCCATCGGCGAGCTGCACCTCTCCTACGTGCGGGGCGGCAGCAACACCGGCGGCGCCAAGACCATGTTCATCGACGACCTCTCGGTCTCCTCCGGCGCCTGACCGGTTCGGTGCCGGTCGCCCGGCATCGCAGCTCACTTCCGCCGAGGGTGGACGGGCCGTCTCCGCGACCGCGGAGACGGCTCGCCCGCGTCGGTGCACCAGTCCGTCACCCGATGTTCACGCGAGGTGGCTCCCGGGGTCCGCCGGCGTCGGTAACATTTCTTCACTCCCGAGGTGGATGCCGGGGGGCCGAGGTCGACGCAGCCCCGACGAAGGAGGGGCGAGCGTGAGCCGAGGTGGCCGAGGCGAGCGAGGAACGTGGGTGGTGGACGTGAGCGAACCGTCGAACGGTGAACTGGTGGAGCGGATCGAGCAGATCATCGAGTGGTCGCGGAACCTCACGGCCCGCGAGCGGGAGACGCTGCGCGAAGCCGTGGTGGAGCTCCGTCGCAGCGAGCGCCGGGAACTCGTCGCCGTCACCGCGGGGTGAAATCAGTTTCACCTGTTCCGGGGTGTATTGACCCCACCATCACGATCTACTCTGCCGCCGTGGCCGATCCCTCCGAACCTGACGCGTCCCAGCGGGTCACCCTGTCGGGCGAGTTCGACATCTCGACCGCGTCGGCGCTGCGGCACGCTCTCTACGACGACGCTCCGGCGGGCGAGGTCGTCGGAGATCTGAGCGAGGTCACGTTCATGGACTCCTCGGGGCTCCGGGCGCTGCTCGAGGTCCGAGCCAAGCTCGAGGCCGACGGGCGGCAGCTCGTGCTGGAGAACCTCCCCGACCAGGTCCGGCGCCTGTTCGAGGTCGCCGGCATCACGGACCTGTTCGAGATCAGGTAGGCCCGGCTCAGACGTAGCCGGCGCGGGTGGGGGGCATCCCGCTGCCGCCCGCCGCGTCGTCGAGGACGCCGATCACCTGGTGGATGGACGTGCCCCCGTCCGCGAACCCGAGGGCCGACGCCGCCATGTAGAGCCGCCACACCCGAGCGCGGCCGATGCCGGCCATGGACACCGCCTCGTCCCACCGGGCCTCGAGGTTGCGGACCCAGTGCCGCAGCGTGGTGGCGTAGTGCTCGCGCAGCGACTCGACGTCGCGGACCTCGAACCCGGCGGCCTCCATGGCGAGGAGCACCTCGCCCACGTCGATGAGCTCGCCGTCGGGGAACACGTAGCGGCCGATGAACGACCGGGACCCCAGTCGCGAGCCGCCCACCGACGAGATGGCGTGGTTCAGGAGGCGGCCCCGGGGGACGAGGAGCGCCCGCAGGTCGTCGAAGTACTCGGCCATGCGGGAGGACCCCACGTGCTCGAACATGCCGACGGACGAGATGGCGTCGAACTCGCCGCGGACCTCCCGGTAGTCCTGCAGGCGCAGCTCGACCCGATCGTCGAGCCCGGCGGCGGCGGTCGCCTGCCGACCCCAGTCGAGCTGTTCGCGGCTGATGGTGACACCGACGACCTGGGCGTCGTAGTGGCGCGCCGCGTGGCGGGCCAGCTCGCCCCATCCGCAGCCCACGTCGAGGAGCCGCATGCCGGGGCGGGCGTCGAGGCCCAGCTTGCGGCACACCAGGTCGAGCTTGGACGCCTGGGCATCCTCGAGGGTGGCGTCGGGCGTCTCGAACCGAGCGCAGGAGTACGTCATCGACGGGCCCAGCACGAGTCGGTAGAAGTCGTTGCCGACGTCGTAGTGGTGCCCGATGGCCTGCGCATCGCGACGCCGCGAGTGACGGCGCCCGCGCTGATGAGCCTCCTCGGGCGGCGGGGCCGGCGGCGGTCCCAGCGCGCCGGCCCGGACGGTGGCGCCGACCAGCGTGCGCAGGTCACCGAGGCCCACCTTGTGGCCGGCGACGTGGTGCTCGAGGGGCCCGAGCACACCGAAGATGTCGCCGGTGAAGTCGAGGTCGCCGGCCACGTAGGCGCGACCCAGACCGAGCTCGCCCGGCGCGTAGAGCAGCCGGCGGAGGGCGTTCGGCGACGCGATGTGCACCGCGTTCTCGGCCGGGTCCCCCTCGCGGGGATACGTGAGGTCGACGAGGTCGGCGCCGAGCTCGGTGCCGTCCCAGAACGTGAACCGCACGGGGAGGCCGTCGGGGAAGAACACCTCCAGCAGCGGGGCCATCAGCGCGGCGGCGCCGCTGGGCGGCCCCGACGGTGCCCGCGCCGCGGGCTCGGTGACCTGCCGGGCCGATTCCTCGACTGCCATGGCGACCTCCGTTCGACGAGGACGCGCCGCATCCTGCACGGCGCGGTCTCCGCCGACGTCAACGACGCCGGCGCTCCATCTGTTCCCGCCGGATCTCGGCCTGCTCCCGCCGCATCTGGGCGTGCTGGTGGCGGAGCTCCTGCTGGTACTGGCGGATCTGGGCACGCAGCTCCTGCTGCTGGGCCCGCATCTCCCGCTGCACCGCCTTGCGGTCGTGCGGCTGGCCCTGCATCTCGTGGTGCGCGGCGTGGTGGGCCTGGATCTCGGCCATGACCTCGCGCCATGCCGCCTTCGCCTGCTTCATCGCCGCCACGACCTGCCGCCGGGCCTGGTCGGCCGCTTCCGCCGCCTCCTTCACCTGCTGCTTCGTGCCCGGCGCCCGGACCACGGCGTTGAACGAGCTCAGCCCCGACGCCGCGAGCCCCGCTGCGCGTCGCAGGTCGTCGAGCACCGCGTCACGGACGTCGCCCGGGTCGAGCACGCCGTCGGCGTAGCGGCGCATCGCGTTGAACTGCGTCCGCCACAGCCCGATCACCATCGCGGCGGCCATCTGGGGCTCGGGATCCTCGGGGTCGACGCCCGCCCGATCGGCCAACGAGGTGGCCGCCACCTGGGTGAGCCGCTCGGTCATCCCGTGCAGGGCCGACATGAGCGCGGGCGTCTGCTCGATGAGGTCGGAGAAGCGGCGGATGGTGGACAGGCCCTCGGCGCTGTTGCCGGCGTCGATCCACTGGTCGTACATCCACGAGACCTCGCCCTCGAGGACGCCGAGGACCGAGTCGACGATCGAGACGCCGTCGCCCCGGTCGCGCAGGGCGTCGCGCAGGCGCTCGGTCTGCTCCTCCTCGCGGTCGAAGATCAACGACTCCTTGGTCGGGAAGTAGTTGTAGACGGTCTTCTCCGACACGTCGCAGGCCTCGGCGACCTCGCTCACGCGGACCTCGTCGAAGCCCCGTTCGAGGAACATCCCGGTGGCGACGTCGGAGATGCGCTGGCGGAGCTCGCGCTTCTTCCGGTCGCGCAGGCCCTCCCCCGGGATGGGGACCGGGCCACGGTGATCGATCAGCCGGCGCCATGCGGGGGCCAGCGGGCCGGTCGGGTCGTCGGTCGGCGACGTCACGTCATGCACCGTACTCCTCCACATTTCCAGTTGCAGTATAACTACAGTCACTGTACGTTTCTAGCGACAGAAGGAAAGGAGCACGGCATGCGCCACCCCCACCCGGTCGTCTCGGCCCACGGGCTCACCAAGCGCTACGGCGACCTCGTGGCCGTCGACGACCTCGACCTCGAGATCGCACCCGGCACGGTCATGGCCGTCCTCGGCCCGAACGGCGCCGGGAAGACCACCACCGTGCGGATGATCGCCACCCTCGAGGCCCCCACCTCCGGGTCGGTCTCGGTCTGCGGCTTCGACGCCGCTACCGACGGCGACCTGATCCGCACCCGGATCTCGCTCACCGGCCAGTTCGCCGCCCTCGAGGACAACCTCACCGCACGCGAGAACCTCGTCCTCATGGCCCGTCTGCGCGGCCATGCCAAGGCCGATGCCCACCGCCTCGTCGACGGGCTCATCGACCGGTTCGACATCGGCGAGTTCCGCGACAAGCTGGTGAAGCAGGTCTCCGGTGGCCAGCGCCGCCGGGTCGACCTGGCCGCCAGCCTCGTCGTCCAGCCCGAGGTGCTCGTGCTCGACGAGCCGACCACCGGGCTCGATCCCCGCAGCCGGCAGATCGTGTGGAACACCGTCCGCGACCTCGTGGCCGAGGGCGTCACGCTCCTGCTCACGACCCAGTACCTCGAGGAGGCCGACGTCCTCGCCGACCACATCCTCCTCATCGACCACGGCCGCGCCGTCGCCTCGGGGACCCCGAGCGAGCTGAAGGCGCAGATCGGCGAGCAGCGGGTCGACGTGGTGGCGGTCGACGACGCCGGGTTCGAGGCGCTCGCCACCGACCTCGGCGGCCGGTTCGAGGTGACGACCGCCCGCGACCAGCGGCTCGTGTCGATCCCCGCCCCCGGCGAGGCCGACGACCTCGTCCGCGTGTCCGCCGCCGTGCGCGACTCCGGCGTCGCGGTCGACGAGGTGGCGCTGCGACGCCCCACCCTCGACGACGCCTTCCTCACCCTGACCGGCCAGGTGCCGGACGACGACACCAACCGCGCGCCCGAAGGAGCAGCAGCATGACCGACTCGACCCTCACCCTCGACCGACCCCCCGCCCCGGTGGAGCGACCGGTCACGAGCGCTCCCCCGGCGCGACCCACGTCGTTCCGTCGCTACCTCGACGAGACGCTCCTGCTCATCGGGCGGGGCCTCCGCATGGTCCCTCGCGTGCCCGAGCGGCTGGCCGACGTGACCATCCAGCCGATCATGTTCACACTGCTGTTCCTGTACGTGTTCGGCTCCGCCATCAAGGTGCCCGGGATGCGGTACCAGGACTACCTGCTGCCCGGCCTCCTCGGGCAGAGCCTGGCGTTCGGCGTCATCGGCGCCGGCGTCGCGACCGCGACCGACTTCGGGACGGGGGTGGTCGACCGGTTCCGCTCGCTCCCGGTGCAGCGGCTGTCCATCATCTCCGCGCAGGTCGTCGGGCAGGTGCTCGAGCAGATCCTCGGCATCACCATCGTGATGGGCCTGGGCCTGGTGCTCGGCTGGCGGCCCGACCTGGACGTCGCCGGCTTCTTCGAGCTGGTCGGCCTGGTCGTGCTCAGCCTGTTCGCCTTCACCTGGTTCGGCGTGCTGATGGGCATGATCGTCCGCAGCCCCGACGCGATGCAGGGCATCGGCTTCGCCATCATCTTCCCGCTGTCGTTCCTGGCCGGCACGTTCGTCCCGATCGACGGGATGGCGGTCGTGCCGAGGTTCATCGCCCAGTGGGATCCCCTGTCGGCCTTCGTCGCCGGGGTGCGGCAGGTCGCGCAGGGCACCCACTCGACCGGGTCCTGGCAGCTCGAGCACCCGGTCGTCGCGATGATCGGCTGGTGCGTCGTGATCATGGCGATCTGCGTGCCCCTCGCCCTCCGGCGGTTCGCCTCGCTCGGCGCCCGCTGAGCCGCCGCCCTCAGCCGGGGATCGGCGTGGGCGCCCCGACGGAGTCGACGTCGCGGACGGTGTCGACCTCGTCGGGGGCGTAGTGGATGACCGGCTCACCCGTGCCGAAGATGTCGAGCGTGTGGAGGAACCGGTGCAGGCCCATCGTCTGGGCGCAGCTGAAGCCGAGCTCGACGATCTGCGCCGCGGTGAACACCTCGTGGAGACGTCGGTAGAAGTCGTCGTCCATCGCATGGTGGTCGGCGGAGAGCAGGTCGAGGAACTCGACGGCCATGCGCTCCTGGTCGGTCAGGTCGTCGTGGCCGGGTGCCAGCAGGCAGGCCACGTCCTCGTCGGTGATCGAGTCGTGCTTGCGGGACTGCATGCACGGCTGGCACTCCCCCAGCTGCGCGCTGCGGATGCGGATCAGCTCGATGATGCGCCCGGGGAGCAGTCCGGGTCCGCCGTAGGCCAGCCGCGCGGCGTGGGTCTGCTCGAGCTGCGCACTGCGGTACGCGAAGACCTGCAACGGGAGGGGCGTGGAGTACAGCCCCGCCTCGACGCCGCCCTCGATGATCTCCCGGGACGACGGCGACAGCGCCTCGACCGGAATCGGCTCGATCCTCGGCATGGTGACGACCCCCTCGTCGACGTTTCCTCGGAACCGTACTGCGCACCGCGTCGCTTCTGACGGTCGTGTCACCGCACGGTCGGTCGCGGGCAGGTCAGACTGGCATCGTGCAGGCGACCGACGAGCGCCGGTCCCGACGAGCGGCGGCCGGTGACCCAGACCCCGGTCCCGAGATCATCGAGCCGGCCCGGCCGTCGTCCATCCGGTCGGCCCGCCTGCAGATCCGGGTCGTCGTGGGCGCGGTGTTCGCGGCCATCGCGATCGTCATCTGCCAGTACGCGCCCGAGGGCCTGAAGGGCGTCGAGCGCGACCTGCTCAAGGCGGTCTTCCGCCTCCCCCGCTGGCTCACCGACGCGCTCGTCACGCTCAGCCAGGTCCTCGCGGCGTACACGCCGCTGGTCGTCGTGGTGGTCCTCCTCGTGTTCCGGCGGTGGCGGCGGCTCGCGGCGCTCGTCGTCTCCTTCGCCGTGGCCGCCCTCGTCACCGACCTCCTCCGCACGGAGCTCTTCGACGACGGCGCGGTCCACTCCGGGCTCCGCGAGCTGTTCCAGAACCGGCTGTCGGCGCCGGCGGGGTTCCCCGATGCCGGCTACCTGGCCGGCATCGTCGCCCTGGTCGTCCTCGAGGGGGCGTGGCTGCCGGTGCGCTGGCGGCGGCTCGTGCGGGTGGCGGTCGGCGTGCTGTTCGTCGCGCAGCTGACCGCCGGCACCATCCTCCCCCGCAACGCCCTGCTGGCCATCGCGGTGGGCACCCTGATCGGCCGTCTCGGCCAGCTGATCTGGGGTGCGCCCGAGCGGGAGCCGAACGGCCACCAGCTCGCCGCCGCCCTGGCCGACATGGGCATCCGGGCCACGCGCCTCGAGGCGCTGGGTCCGGGCGCGGCCACCGACTGGGTCGTCGACACCGAGGGCGACGGGGAGATCCTGGTGCAGGCGACCACCGACGAGACCCGGAGCGCGTTGGCGCCCGCCCGCGTCTACCGGGCCGTGCGGCTGCGCAACCTGGGTGAGGAACGGCCCTTCGCGTCGGTCGAGCACCTGGCCGAGCACGAGGCGCTGGCCGCCCTCCAGGCGCACGCCAAGGGCGTGTCGACCCCCGAGCTGGTCGACGTCGGCCGGGCCGACCCGGCCGCCGTCATCGTGGTGTTCCGGTACCGCCGCGGGCGCCGGCTGACCGAGCTGGCCGACGACGAGCTCACCGACGACGTCCTGCAGCGGGCCTGGCGGGTGGCGGCCCAGCTCCGCGAGGCGCGCATCGCCCACCGCCGGCTCCGGGCCGAGCACCTCTGGCTCGACGACGACGGAGAGGTGTTCGTCACGGGGTTCGAGCGGGCCGAGATGGGCGCGTCCCGCGACCTGCTCGGCAACGACGTGGCCGAGCTGCTCGTGTCGACCGCCGCCCGGGTCGGGACCGAACGCGCCGTCGACGCCCTGCTCGACACGATGGGCGATGGCCCCGCGACCGACGCGCTCCCCCGGCTCCAGCCGCTGGCCCTCAGCCGACCCAGCCGCAAGGCGGTGGCCGGCACGTCGATCATCACCGACGCGGCCGAGGAGGTGCGCGAGCGCACCGGCGCACCCTCGATCGCCCCGGCCGCGCTCGAACGCGTGCGCCCGCGGTCGCTGCTGCTGGTCGCGCTCATCGGCGTGGCCGTCTACCTGCTGATCCCACAGCTCGCGGGAGCCGGCGACATCTGGAAGAACATCCGCGACGCGGACCCGATCTGGCTGGTCGCGGCGCTCGCGGCCTCGGCGACGACGTACTTCGGCGCCGCGCTCGCGATGGCCGGATCCGTGCCGTCGCACCTGCCCTACCTGCCGAACGTCGTCACCCAGCTGGCCGCCGCCTTCACCGGCTTCGCCACCCCGGCGCAGCTCGGGGGGATGGCGCTCAACACCCGGTTCATGCAGAAGCACGGCGTGGACGCGCCGGTCGCCGTGGCGGCCGTGGGGCTCAACGCCGTGTGCGGCGTGGTCGTGCACCTCGGCCTGCTCATCGCCTTCGCCATCGGCACCGGGTCGGACGGGTTCGCCAACCTCGACGTGCCGAAGACCAGCACGATCCTCATCGTCATCGGCATCGTGGTCGCCGTCGCGGTCGTCGTGCTCGCCCTCCCCGTCTCACGACGGCTCATCGTCGACCGGGTCGCCCCGTTCATCAAGCAGGCGGGCGTCGGCCTCGCCGAGGTCGGTCGCCACCCGATCAAGCTGCTCGAGCTGTTCGGCGGCGACCTCCTCGTGACCGGCGGGTACATCCTGGCCCTCTGGTTCTCGGTCCACGCGCTCGGCGGCGACGTCCCGATCGCGACGGTCGGCTTCGTCTTCCTGACCGCAGCCATCGTGTCGTCGGCCGCGCCCACCCCCGGCGGCCTCGGCGCGGTCGAGGCCACGCTGCTCGCCGGGCTCCGCGGCGCCGGACTCGAGTCCGGCGTGGCCCTCGGCGCCGTGCTCCTCTACCGGGTCGCCACGTTCTGGCTGCCGATCCTCCCCGGCATCGTCGCCTTCCGCTACCTCGAGAAGACCGACCAGATCTGACCTTCATTCGCTCGGGCCCGCCTCCGTCGCTCGGCGTGAGGCCGGCTCCTTCGTCGCCCGCCTCACGTTCGCGCCTCCGGCGAGCCTCGCTGGGCTTCGCCCATCCGCGCAGGCGCGTCGGTGTGTCAGTCCATCAGTAGAGAATCCGCGAGATCGACCGCGGGGCGCATGCCGAGGCGCTCGGCGACGTCCCGACCCTCCCGGATCAGCGCTGCGCCCTCGTCGCCGCCGATGACCCCGCCCAGGCCGATGAGCGAGTGCGCCTCCCACCCGGGCGCTCCGATCGACCGGCACGTGGCGAGCGAGGCCTCGAAGGACCGGCGCGCCGCCTCGTCGTCACCGAGCGCGGCGTGGAGCCGGCCGAGGTAGAGGTCGACCGGCCCGCTCACGCTGATCAGCGTGCCGGTACGGGTCAGCACCCCGGACAGCGGCTCGAAGAGGGCGAGGTAGTAGCGGCACGCATCCACGTCGCCGAGCGCGGTCGCCACGTCGACCCCCCACACCGCCTCGCCGACCCACCGCCAGTCCCGCTGGACGATCGGGAGCACGCCGCCGTTCTCCGCCACGATCTCGCGGGCGCGGTCGAGATCGCCCCGCTGGATGGCCGGGAGGGCGCGGAGGTTGCGAGCTCCTTGCCGCTCCTCCGCCGCGATGGCGTGGATCAGCTCCTCCACCTCGTCGAGGCGACCCTGCTCCCGGCGGATCTCGACGAGGTGCGTGAGGTACGTCGGCTCGGCCATCCACATGGATCGCAGGCGACCGCCCTCGTACGCCCGGATGGCCAACGCCTCGGCCCCGGCGAGATCACCCGCGAGCACCGCCCGCATCGGCGGGTACACCGCGACCTGCTGCTCGAGGGCCGGAACCGGGTGCACCGCCAGCAGCTCGACCGCGCGGCGCAGGTCGTGGTCGGCGCCGACCACATCGCAGACCTCCAGGCGCGCCGACATCCGCGCCGCGAGGCCGACCGCCACGGACCGGAGGTCCCCGAGGCGGGTGCCGAGGTCGATGAGCTCGTCGCACGCCGCGGTGAGGGCCTGCACCCGGTCGGGTCGTTCGAGCGCGACCAGGTGCACCGACAGGCACCGCGCGAGGAGCACGTCGTCGCCCAGGCGACGGGCCATCGCCACGCCGGCCTCGCCGACCTCGAACGAGGCGTCGGGATCGACGTAGTACGCGCCGCAGGCGAGGGTGGACAGCACCGCCGCGCGCTCGGGCGAGTCGCCCTCCCCGATGAGGTCGAGCAGCGCCTCCAGCTGGGAGGTGACGTGGAGCGGGTGGGTGCGGAACTCGGCCCACGACCAGCTGGTGCTGTGCTCCGTGAGGGACAGCGCCGCGCGCACCCCGCGGGCGACGTCACCGATGGACACCGCCCGGGCGACGACGTCGGCCACGATGTCGAGCGATTCGCCCGAGGCGATCCTCGACAGGGCCACGGCCAGCTCGGTGTCGATGTCGATCCGACGCTCGACGGTGGCGTCGGGGTCGAGGTCGGTCGCCGCCCGGGCGACCCGCCACAGCCGCGCCGCCTCCAGGAACGCGCCCTGGGCCGCCGCGCGCCGCGCCGCCCGCTCGGCGAACTCCCCTGCCGGAGCGGCGTAGCCGATCGCCATCGCCTCGCCGTAGTGGTGGGCCAGCTGCGCCGCGACCGCGTCGAGATCCACCGCGTGCACCGCCTCGATGGCCTGGGCGACACGAGCGTGCAGGCGTCGCCGACGGGTGGCGGGCACGTCCTCGGCCAGGGCCGCCCCGACGAGGGCGTGGGCGAAGCCGAACTGCTCGCCCCCGACGCCGGTCTCGACGACCAGGCCCGAGATCACCGGTGGCTCGAGTGCGTCGAGCACCGCGTCGAGGTCCAACTCGCACGAGGCCGCCAGCACGTCGAGGCCGAACGTCCGACCGACGATCGCCGCGATGCGCAGCACGGCCTGGCTGTCGTCGGGGAGGCGGTCGAGACGACGGCGGACGACGTCGCGGACGCCCGACGGCACCTGCTCGGCCGCGCGCTCGGCGTCCAGGCGCTTCTCCGACGCCAGCAGGCGAACCAGCTCGCCGAGGAAGAACGGGTTGCCGGCGGTCTGCGACTCCAGCACGTCGACGGTCGCCGCATCGACGCCCCCGCCGGCGAGCCGCGCCGCATAGGCCGCGACGTCCTCGCGGGCCAGACCGGACAGCTCGATGCGGGTGGGCGTGCTGTGGCGGGCGAGCGAACCGAGGGCGTCGGCGAGGCGGGTGCCGGGCGCCGCCTCGTCCTCCCGGTAGGTGGCGACCACCGCCAGCGGCGTGGCCCGCCGCTCGGTGGCCAGGAAGTCGAGCAGTGCGAGCGAGTCGGCGTCGGCCCAGTGCAGGTCGTCGAGCACCACCACGACGGGGTGCTCGGCCGCGGCGGCGTCGAGCACCGACGCGACCGTGTCGAACAGGCGGAGCCGGTCGACGCCGTCCGGGTCTCCCGGGGCGATGGGAGCGCCGTCGATCTCGCCGGGCAACAGCGGCGCGAGCTGGGCGGCGCGTCCGCCGAGCCAGGCGGCCGCGCGCTCGGCCGGTCGGTCGCCGAGGATCGATCGCACGACCTGCGCCCACGGCCACAACGGCGCGCTGCCCGCCTGCTCGAAGCTGCGGCCGATGTGCACGGCGAGGCCCTGCTCGGCCAGGACGGGTCCGACCGACTCGACGAGCGCGGTCTTCCCGATGCCGGCTTCGCCGGACACCAGCACGAACCCGGTGCGCCCTGCGGCTGCGGCGTCGACCGCGGCCAGCAACGTCGCACGCTCGACGGTGCGCCCCACGAGGTCGGAGCCGTGGTCGGGCGCCGGCACGGACGACCGCGTCGCGTGCGACGGCGTCGCGACGGACGGGGCCGCGGCGACCGGCACGGCTGCGGCGAGGTCGAGGGCGGGATCCTGCGCGAGCACCTGCTGCTCGAGCCGCCGCAACGCCGGACCGGGGTCGAGTCCGAGCTCCTCGGCGAGCACCTCGCGTGCCTGCTGGAAGGTGCGCAGTGCCTCGGCCTGCCGACCGGAGCGGTACTGCGCCACCATCAGCAGCTCCCACAACCGCTCCCGGAGCGGGTGGGCCCGGACGAGCGCCGACAGGTCGGTGGCGGCCTCCTCGGGACGACCGCTCGCGAGGAGCGCGGCCGCCACCGTCGCGGCGAGGTCGACGCGGGCGTCGTCGAGCCCGGCGCGGGCCTCGTCGGCGAAGTGGTCGTAGCGGAAGTCCTCCAGCACCTCGCCGCGCCACACGGCCAGCCCGGCGCGTCCGGCGTCGACCGCGTCGTGGGGGCGGCCGTCGGACAGGGCGCGTGCGGCCTGGCTCCGCAGCACCTCGAACTGCTCGACGTCGAACCGTTCCGCCGGGACGTCGAGCGCGTACCCGGGCGGTCGCGACACGAGGACAGTCGCCGGGGTGCGCGGCGCCCGGTCGGGTTCGAGGACCCGCCGCAGGTTCGAGACGTACGCCTGGAGCGACGCGGTGGCCCGAGGCGGCGCCTGGTCCCCCCAGAGCTCCTCGATGAGCTGGTCGAGCGACACGGCGCGTCCGCGGTTCACCGCGAGCAGCGCCAGGACGGCGCGCTGCTTGGGCGCTCCCAGGTCCACGGGCTCGCCGTCGAGCCGCACCTCGAGCGGGCCCAGGACGCAGACCGACACGTCGGGCATCCGGCGAATCTAGAGGTCGAGGATCCAGGTCACCGACACGCCGTCGCGGCGCAGCTCGACGAACCCCTGGGCCTCGAGGACCGCGGCCTCGGCGTCGGCGTCGACCGTGTCGACGGTGCGCGTCGCCCGGCGCCGGCCGGTCGCCCGGAGCTCATCGGCGAGCGCTGCGAACAGCCGGTCGTGGACCTCGGGCCCTCCGTCCCAGTGCTCGACCACCGCACTCCGTCCCGGGGGCAGCGACGCCGCCACCCGTCCCAGCACGTCGTCGTCGCCGGCCAGGTCGACGAGCTCGACCACCAGGTGGTCGTCGGTGCGGCGGCAGCGGGCGAGGGCGGTGGACGGGGGGCTCACGACCACCACCGTGGGCAGGCCCACTTGGCGTCCACTTGGCGTGCGGAGCCAAGTCGTCGCGAAGCGCGGCGTCGCACGCTCCTCCTCGTCCACACCGACGTGGTGAGCACGAGACCAGGAGACCACCCCGATGACCACGACCGCCGCAGCCGATCGACCCCTCGCCCGCGAGGACCTCCAGATGTTCGACCTCATGCACGGTGCGATGCGCGCCGGCTCCCGGTCGCTCCGGGCGGCCGTCGCCGAGCTGGCCCCGTTCGACCGGGCAGGCGCCCGCCAGCTGCGGGACTACTACACCCACATGCACGCCGAGATCCTGCAGCACCACACCGTGGAGGACGAGGTGTTCTTCCCCGGGCTCGTGGCGAAGGTCCCCGCGACCGCATCCATCGAGGTCGAGCTGCACGAGGACCACGTCCGCCTGGACCGGTCGCTCGACCGCACGCAGGCCGCGTTCGACGCCCTGGTGGCCCACGACGGCGCCGAGCCCCAGCGCCGGACCGCGGAAGAGGCCGCCGACGAGCTCTCGCGACTGCTCGACGACCACCTCGACCGGGAGGAGGCGGCGGTCCTGCCCGCCTTCCTCGCGGCGTTCACCGCCGCCGAGTACGGCCGGCTCGACGACGCGGCGTCGGCGTACGTGAACAAGAAGGAGTTCCCCTTCGTCGGGCCGTGGCTGCTCGCCGGTGCGACCGAGGACGAGGCCGAGTGGCTGTTCGGCCGCACCCCGAAGGTCGTCCGCTGGCTGTACCGCTGGTCCTGGAAGCCGAAGTTCGACAGGGCGTACCCGCTCATCGTGGGGAGGGTCGCGACGCGGCGACGTCCGCTGGCCGGCGTGGGCGTGGCCGCGCTGCTGCTCGTGGTGGTGGCCGGGTCGGTGATCACGGGATGTGCCGACGACACCAGCTCGGCGAGCGGCCACGACCACATGTCCATGCCGATGGGCGCCGGAGCGAAGACGGTGTCGTCCCGGCCGCCCAGCCATCGCATCGACGTCTCGATGGGGGACTTCACGTTCACGTCGGCGTCGGCATCGGTCCTCCCCGGCACCACCACCGTGCGGGTGACCAACGACGGCGCCGAGGCGCACCAGCTGCAGATCGGGCGGCCGAGCGGCGACCTCACGGCGGAGAACTTCGCCGAGCGGTACGAACGTGACGGCGAGGCGGCCGTCCTGCAGCAGGTCACGTGGGTCGGGGGCGCGAACGCGCTCGAACCGGGCGGCTCGGAGGAGGCCCTCGTGGACCTCGTCCCGGGCGAGTACCTCATGTTCTGCTTCATGCCGAGCGCCGACGGCACCTCGCACCTGATGAAGGGGATGATCGCTCCCCTCCGGGTGGAGAGCGGCGCGCCCAGCAGCAACCTGCCGACCCCCGACGCCACGATCGAGGTGAAGGACTTCCAGGTCACGATGCCTGCGGGCTTCACCGGGAAGGGCCTGGTCGAGATGCGCAACGTCGGTGAGCAGGCCCACGAGGTGATCCTCGTGCGGGCGAACGACGGGTCCACCATCGCCGACGCCTTCGCCTGGTACGGCGGCGACCAGTCGACGCCGGCGCCGTTCACGTTCGCCGGCGGGTTGGGTGCGGCGGAGCCCGGGGCGAGCAGCTATGCCCGCCTCGACCTGCCGCCCGGCGACTACGCCGCGGTCTGCTTCCTCCCCGACGTGAAGGGCGACCTCCAGCCGCACGTCACCCACGGCATGGCCGCCACCTTCACCATCGCCTGACGCGCTCGGGACCGGCCGTCAGAGGATTGGTGAGAGCGCCTCGAGGAGGGCGGCCTTGGGACGAGCGCCCACCAGCCGGAGCACCGGCTCGCCCCCGTCGAACACGATGACGGTCGGGGCCGAGACGATGTCCCATCGCCGCACGAGGTCGGGCACGTCGTCCACGTCGACGTGCTCGACCTCGAACGCGTCGGCGTGCTCGGCGCCGAGCTCGTCGACGACGGGGTCGAACGTGCGGCACGGCGGGCACCACGTCGCCCCGAAGGCGACGAGCAGCGGCCGCTCGGCCGACGCGATGCGCTCCAGGACGTCGTTCTCTGTGGTGAGGGTGGCGGTCATCTCATGCTCCCGTGAGTTGCAGCTGCAGGCAGGCGTCGTGGTCGCCGTGCTCGCACAGGTCGATCAGTCGTCGGAGCCGGCAGCGGGTGGCGGCCAGGTCGGCGACCTGGGCGTCGATCGCGGCGAGCTTGAGGTGCACCGCCCGGGTGACGTCGGCGATCGAGCCGGACTCCGCGGCGTCGAGCAGCTCGGCGATCTCGGCGAGGGTGAAGCCCAGCTCCTTGGCCCGCAGCAGGAGCCGGAGCCGGTCGAGGTCGGCCGGTCGGTAGCTGCGGTAGCCCGACGACGTGCGGGCCGGCGGGTCGAGCAAGCCGCGACGCTCGTAGTAGCGGACCGTCTCGACGCTCACCCCGGCGGCGTCGGCCAACCGACCGATGCTCAGCTCGACGAGGTCGACGGAGCGGTCGTGGGGGGCCATGTCCCGACGGTAGACCCCGGACCATGGTCCAAGGTCAAGGACCGGCGTCAGATGTCAGACTGCCTGCAATGACCTCCTTCGACCATCCCGAGCTCGACGACTGGGCGGCGCGGGGCCGCCACCACGACCTGCTCGGCCACCGGGTCTTCGCCGTGGACGCTCCCGCGGTCACCGACGAGCTCGAGCCGTTGCTGGTGATCCACGGGTTCCCCACCAGCTCGTTCGACTTCGCCCACCTCCTCGACCGGATGCAGGAGCGCCGCCGGGTGGTCCTCGTCGACCTGCTCGGGTACGGCCTCTCCGACAAGCCCGACCTGCACTACACGATGGCGCTCCAGGCGGACCTCGTCGTCGCCCTCACCGCCGAGCTCCGCCTCGACCGGCTGGCGCTCCTCACCCACGACATGGGCGACACCGTGGGCGGTGAGCTGCTGGCCCGGCAGGCCGAGGGGACCTGGCCGGTCGAGATCACGCGCCGGGTGGTCACCAACGGGAGCATCTACATCGAGATGGCCCACCTGACCGACGGCCAGCAGCTGCTCCTGTCCCTGCCCGACGAGCGGCTCGCGGGCGGCGGCCCGGATCGGGCGGCGCTGGCGGCGTCGCTGGTGGCGACCCTGGCCCCGGCCGCGGCGGGCACCGACCTGGGCGCGCACGCCGAGCTGGTCGCGCACGACGGCGGGTCGGCCCTGCTCCCCCGCCTCATCCGCTACATCGAGGAGCGGCGGGCGAACGAAGCCCGGTTCACCGGAGCGATCGAGTCGCACCCGTCGCCGCTCCACGTGGTGTGGGGTCCGCTCGACCCCATCGCGGTCGCGGCCATGGCCGAGCTCCTGGTCGATCGACGCCCCGACGCCTCGCTCACGTGGATCGACGGCGCCGGCCACTACCCCGGGGTGGAGTCGCCCGAGGCGTACCTCGCCGCGATCGACGCCGCGCTCGGCTGATGACGCGACTCGGCCCCCCGCCGGAGCGAGGGGCCGAGTCGGAGTTTTCACACGCCGGCGGACCGGCGATCAGAAGATCAGATCACGCGAACGTTCTGAGCTTCCTCGCCCTTCCGGCCGGGAGCCACGTCGAACTCGACCTGCTGCCCCTCGTCGAGCGTCTTGTAGCCGCTCCCGGAGATGTTGGAGAAGTGGACGAACACATCGTCGCCACCGTCGCGGGAGATGAAGCCGTAGCCCTTCTCCGCATTGAAAAACTTCACTGTTCCTGTAGTCACTGACACTCTCTTGCTTCGTGGGGCGGGGCCCGTGTGGCTCGTTGCCCACGGTCACTCTAGGGCCAAGTGCAGGGATGTCCATCGCCCGATGCGCTTCTGACACCGGCGTCACCTCGGGCGTGACAGACTCGCCGACGACCAGGGGGAGGTCGGCGGCGCGCCGACCGGACGTGAACGGAGCGACTGCATGGCGCGTGTGCCGATCGAGGAGGGGTTCTTCCACATCCCCGACGATCCCGCCGAACCACCCCGGCTGCTCGGCAGCAGCTGCCCGTCGTGCGCCGAGGTGTTCTTCCCGCGTCGCCTGGTGTGCGCGCAGTGCCTGCACGAGGGCACCGACGACGTCGAGCTCTCGACCCGGGGTCGGGTGTGGACCTGGACGTACTGCCACGTGCCCATGTTCGGGAAGAAGGACAGCGCCGGCGGCTACGGCGTCGCACAGGTCGACCTGCCCGAGGGTCCGCGGGTGCAGTCGATCCTGCTCGGCGGACCCGGCGACTTCGAGATCGGCATGGAGGTCGAGATCGACCTGGAGACGCTCCGCGAGACGTCCGACGGCGACGAGGTCGTGATCTACCGGTTCCGTCCGGTCACCGCCGGGGCGGCGTCGTGATGCGCGGGCTGCGGTTCGACGGCACCGCGATCGCCGGCACCGGCATGGTGCGCTTCGGCATGTACGCCGACCGGCCGGTCGCCCACCTCGCCCGCGACGCCGGGCTGCTCGCGCTCCACGACGCCGGCATGACGCTGGCCGACGTCGACGAGGCGTTCGTCGGCTACATCCAGCCGGCCTCCATGATCGGCATCAAGGCCATGAAGGAGCTCGGCCTCACGGGACTGCCGGTCACCCACATCGAGAACGCGTCGGCCACCGGGCTGGTCGCGTTCCGCGAAGCGGCGTGGGCGGTGTCGTCGGGACGGGCCGACGTGGCCATGGCCCTCTGCTTCGACAAGTTCACCGACATGGCGAAGGGCGGCGGCCGCGGTGCCGGCCGCGACGTCATCGACGCCCCGATCCTCCCCGCCTCGTACTTCGCCCTCTGGGCCCAGCGCCGCATGCACGACCGCGGCACCACCGCCGAGCAGTTCGCCACCATCGCGGCCAAGAACTGGAACTACGGCGCCACGAGCCCCTTCTCGCACCGCCGCCCCGACCACACCGTCACCGCCGACGAGGTGCTGGCGTCGCGGATGGTGGCCGAACCGCTCACCGCCATGATGTGCTGCCCCGCCGACGACGGCGCGGCCTGCGTGATCATCGCCCGCGAGGACATCGTCCGCTCACGCGTGCCCGACCGGCCCGTGGTGCGTCCCGTCGCATCGGCGCTGCAGTCGGAGTCGTACGCGCGGGGCCACACCTTCGTGGGACCGGTCGTCGGGCCTGGCACGATGACCCGGGACACGGCGGCGATGTGCTTCGAGGCCGCGGGCCTCGGCCCCGACGACGTCGACGTCGCGTTCTGCCACGACGCCTTCGTCAACGAGGAGCTCGAGTACTACGAGCTGCTCGGCTTCTGCGAGCCCGGCGGCGCCGAGCGCATGGTCGCCGACGGCGAGACCGGACCCGGCGGACGCATCCCGTTCAACACCGACGGCGGCCTCACCGCGCGGGGCCATCCCGGCGGGCCCACCGGCCTCGCCATGATCCACGAGTCGGTGCTGCAGCTGCGCGGCGAGGCCGACGGCCGCCAGGTCGAGGGGGCGCGCCTGGCCCTCACCCACCTCGTCGGCGGCGGCAGCGTCTGCACGGTGAACCTGTTGGAACGGGCGTAGCCCGGGACCGAGGAGCGACCCATGAGCACCAGCGAGGAACGACGCGAGACGGGCAAGGCCATCCAGGGCCAGCTCTGGCCGGCCGTGCTGACCGGCCCGACCGGGCAGTTCCCGGCCGCGAAGCTGGCGCCGGACTTCTTCGACATCGTCCAGCAGACCGCGTTCGGCGAGCTCTGGGCCCGTCCGGGCCTGGCGGTGCGCGACCGCTCGATGATCACCGTCGCCATGCTGGCGGCGCTCGGCCACACCGACGAGCTGCGGGCCCACCTGGCGGGCGCGCTCAACGTCGGGATCAGCCGTGAGGAGCTCGTCGAGGTGCTGATGCAGGTGTCGATCTACGCCGGGGTCCCGGCGACCGGCGCCGCCCTGCGCGTGGCGGCCGACGTCCTCGGCACCCCCGACGAGTAGCACCACCGACCCGTGGTGAGGCGGTCAGGGGGCGTCGGGGTCCCAGCGGAGGGTGACGTCGCCGAGCTGCTCGGCGACCGCCACCAGCTCGCTCCAGTCGGCGCCGCCCAGGCCCGCCTCCACCGCTCGGCTCAGCACGTCGTGCACCGCTGCCCCCGCGGGCGTCGGCACACCCAGCGCCTCGCCCGTCTCGACGATCAGGCCGGCGTCCTTGCGGGCGAGCTCGAGGGCGAACTGGGTGGGACGGCCGCGCTGGTCGATGCCCTCGACCATGCGGTCGAGGAAGAAGTTGCCGGCGCCACCGGTGCGCAGCACCTCGACCGCCTGCTGCACGCCGATGCCGGTCTTCGCGGCCAACGACAGCCCCTCGAGGCTGGCCCAGGTGGCGGTGTAGGCGACGAGGCTGTTCACCAGCTTCATCGTGTTGCCGCTGCCCAGCGGACCCAGGTGGAAGAAGGCGCGTCCCAGCGGTTCGAGCACCGCGCGCACCTCGGCCACCGCCGCGTCGCTGCCACCGACCATGAACATGAGCAGCCGCTTCTCGGCGCCGATCGCGCCGCCGGTGAGGGGCGCCTCGACGAGGTGGTGACCGGTGGCCTCGAGCCGATCGCCGAGCGCCCGGACCGCGGCGGGGCTGTTGGTCGAGAGGTCGATCAGGATCGAGCCCGGATGGGCGTTCGCGGCCCACTCCTCGGCCACGGCGTCGACGATGGCCGGGGTCGGCAGCGACAGCACCGTGAGGGCGCACTCCGGCGCGAGCGCAGCCACGCTCGCCGCCGCGTCGGCCCCCGACACCGCGGCCGCACGGTCGGCATCGGCGTCGAACACCGTCACCTCGTGGCCGTCGGCCACGAGGTTCGCCGCCACGTGACCACCGATGTTCCCGAGACCGACCATGCCGACGCGCATGCAGGGAGGGTACATTGACGTCAGCATCGGCGCCGGGGGGTTCCGTCGCCGCCCAGACTGCCCAAGGGGGACCCATGGCACTGCGCGACCACGTCGTCTGCGACAGCGATCTCCACGTCCTGGAACCGCCGGACCTCTGGGAGCGGTACATCGACCCGGCCTGGGCCCATGCCGCTCCGAAGGGGCTCTCGGAGATGCCGCGAGACATGCGTGTCAGGGTCCAGAACCACACGTTGCTGCGCATGCCGAGCGCCTCGCCCCGTGACCCCGACGACCGCCGGAAGGGCTGGCGCAAGGAGCACGACGACGTCTACGCCGAGTCCGAGGCACGAGGCTGGGACGCCGCGTCGCAGCTCATCGCCATGGACGCCGAGGGCCTCGACCTCGCCGTGATGTTCCCGTCGCGCGGCCTGTTCGTGCTCGGCCTCGACTCCGCCGAGCAGATCGGGTCCGACGGGCTCGCACCGGCGTTCGCCACCGCCATCGCCCGGGCCTACAACGACTGGCTGCGCGACTTCTGCAACGAGGCGCCCGACCGCATGTACGGCGCCGCGATGGTGGCCCCCCACGATCCGGACGGGGCCGTGCTCGAGGCGCGGCGCGCGGTCGAGGAGCTCGGCTTCAAGGCCGTCTTCCTCGCGCCCGGCACCGTCAACCGACGACCGTGGCACCACCCGGCGTACGACCCGCTGTGGGCCGAGATCGAGCGCCTGGGCGTGCCCATCGCGTTCCACGGCGGCGGCCAGACGTACCTCACCCCCGACTTCGGCCTCGAGGTGCTCGACCCCCTCATGCTGTGGCACACGTTCAGCCAGCCGCTCGGCATCCAGTTCGTCACCGCCTGCTTGTGCGCGGGCGGCGTGCTCGAGCGCCACCCGAACCTGAAGGTCGCGCTGTTGGAGGGCAACTGCTCGTGGGCGCCGTGGTTCCTCTACCGGCTCGACGAGCACTGGGAGTGGACCGGATGGAGCGAGGCGCCCGAGCTGACCATGCCGCCGTCGGAGTACTTCAAGCGCAACTGCTGGATCGCGGTCGAGGCCGACGAGGTCACCGCGCCGCAGTTCGTCGACACCTTCGGCGACGAACGCATGGTCTTCTCGACCGACTACCCCCACGGCGACTCGAAGTACCCGCACTCGGTGGACGCGTTCGACAAGCTCCCGCTGTCCGACGCCACCAAGGCCCGGATCGCGTCGACGAACTGGTCCGACCTCTACGACATCCCGTTGGTCAAGCACACCTGAGGCGCCGGGCGTACCGTGGCCCGATGATCACCGGGTACCACTCGCTCATCTACTCGTCGGACCCCGAGGCCACCCGCTCGTTCCTGGGCGACGTGCTGGGCTGGAAGCACATCGACGCCGGTGGCGGTTGGCTGATCTTCAAGACGCCGCCCAGCGAGGTCGGGGTCCACCCGACGTCCGACATCGACGACGGCAACGACGCCACGCTCCCCCAGCACCAGCTGACGCTGATGTGCGACGACCTCGCCGCGACCATCGCCGAGCTGGCGGCCAAGGGCATCGCCACCGAGGGCGAGCCGCAGGACCAGGGGTTCGGCATCACGGTGACGATCTCGGTGCCGGGTGCGGGCTGGATGATGCTGTACGAACCGCGCCACGAGCTGGCCCACCAGCTTCCCGACTGACCGGGGACCTCGACCCACGCACCGAACGCGGGGGAAACACCGGCGAAACCGCCCGTCCGTACGGTCGGAGGCGTGGTCGGACCCCTCACCGGCTTCACCATCGGCATCACCGGTCACCGCCGCTGGGAGGAGCAGCACGAGATGCTCGCGCGCCGCGGCGCGCGAGTCGTCCACGGCCAGGTGATGCACACCAGCCTGCTGCACGACACCGAGGCCACCATCGCCGCGACCGAGGCGGCCATCGCCGGCGGCGTGGACGTCGTCGTGCTGACGACCGGCGTCGGGACCCGGTCGTGGCTCGCTGCGGCCGAGAGCGCGGGGCTCGACGCGGCCCTCCTCCGCTCGTGCCGCGATGCCCAGGTCGTCGCCCGCGGACCCAAGGCGCGCTCGGCCGGGATCGGCGTCGGCCTCGAGGTCTGCTGGCAGGCCCCGACCGAGACGGGCGTCGAGCTGCTGGCGCACGTGGCCGAGATGGGCGTCGCCGGCCGCCGGGTCGTGGTGCAGCGCGACGGCGGCGAGCCCCTGATGGCCGACGCCATCGCAGCGCTCGGCGCCGACGTGGTCGACGTCCCGATCTACCGCTGGAACCCCGTGGACGATCCCACCGCCGCGCACCGCCTGATCGAGTCGACCGTCGCCGCCCGACTCGACGCCGTCACGTTCACCTGCGCGTACGCGGTGGAGACGACGTTCGCGCTCGCCCCCGATCCCGACGGACTCGCGCGGGCGCTCTCCGGACCCGTCGCGGCCATCGCGGTCGGACCGGTGACGGCATCGGCGCTCCGACGCCACGGCGCTCGGCGCGTCGTCGAGCCGGTGCGGGCGCGCCTGGGCTCGATGGTCCAGGCGACGATCGCCGAGCTCAGCGGCGCCCACCGATCCCTCCGCAGCGACGACCACGAGGTCCGCCTGCAGGGCGCCGCTCTCATCTCCGGTGAGGACCAGGTCACGATGCTGACCCAGCGCGAGTCCGAGCTGCTCGCCGTGCTGCTCGACCGGTCCCCCGCCATCGTGCCGAAGTCGGACCTCGTCGCCGATGGTGCCGACGAGCACGCGGCGGAAGCGGCCATCGGCCGCCTCCGCTCCAAGCTCGGTCCGCTCGCCGGCGGGATCACCGCGATCCCCCGCCGCGGCTACCGCTGCACGCTCGAGGCCGCGGCCATCGCCGTGCCCTGATCCACACGGCCCACGGCCCGGCGACGTCCGCCCACCGCGGCGGTGCCGCCCAGCCCATGTGCGGGCCGAGCGGCATCCGTACCGTCGTGGACAGGGTGAGTCGTGGGCGATCGACTCATCCGAGCGACGGGCCCCCGGGGCGGGTTACCGGGGGCTCCGTCGCGCTCTCACCGCGCGGCGCCGACCAGTTCGGCCGCGTCGGCCTCCGGGACCGACACCGCGGGATCGTCGAGCGTGATCCGCGGGCGACGCCCGTTCAGCCAGGCGTACCCGAGACCGACCACGAGCCCGCCGCCGACCACGTTGCCCGGCACGGTCCACACGAGGTTGTTCCACATGGCGCCCCAGCTCGACGTCCCCTCGAGCGCGCCCAGCGAGAACATCGTCATGTTGGCGATCGAGTGCTCGAAGCCGGAACCGATGAACGCCAGCAGCGCCCACCAGAGCACGGCGAGCTTGGCGCCGTCCGACCGGGTGCGGGCCGCCATCCAGAGCGCCAGGCACACCAGCGCGTTGCACAGGACGGCTCGCCAGAACAGCTGCGGCCCGGTCGCCAGGCCCTTCGTCGCGACGATCTTCGCCACGAGGTCGGCGCCGGGGCCGGTCAGCGTGCCACCTGCGTGGACCGCGAGCGCCAGCAGGACCGAGCCGACGAGGTTGCCGACGAGCGACAGCGCCCAGACCCGGCCGAGGTCGATGCCGCTGACGGTGCGTTCCCACCAGCCCTGCAGCATCACCATGGCGTTGCCGGTGAACAGCTCGGCGCCGGCGAAGACCACGAGCGTGAGCGCGATGCCGAACACCGACGCCTGGACGAGGCGGGTCGCGGCGGAGTCCACCGCGGCGAGCGGCGCGGACACCGAGACGAGCAGCACGACGGCGATGCCGACGAACGCACCGGCGAACCCCGACGACACGAGGTAGCGCGGCAGGCTCCGCGAGGCGGCCGCCTTGGTCGCGGCCGAAGCGGCCTGGTCGTCGACGGCGTCGGTGATGGGGATGGGCATGGCAGGGCTCCTGTGGTGGGGGGGTGTGGCGGAGGGTGGGCGGGCTACAGCGACACGAGGGTCTCGACCGGCTCGGGACCAGGGGCCCAGCGGTCGTCGAGCGCGGCGCGGATCTGGGAGGAGAACCCGTCGAGGCCGAGGCGTCGGACGGTCCGGCTCAGCGACTCGTGGTGGTGGCGGAGCGCCTCCCAGGTGCCGATGATGGCGTCGATCGCCTGGTCGAGGTGCGCTTCGCCGACCCGTCCGATGACCTCGCCCAGCCCGCGGTGCTCGAGGTCGGCGCCGACGAACACCTGGTAGCCGTCGACGGTGCGACCACCGACCCGGACCTTCGACCCGGCGAGGCCGATGTCGGCGATCTGGTGCTGGGCGCAGGAGTTGGGGCAGCCGGACACGAACACCCGCAGGGACGAGTTGCGACGGAGGCCCGGGCGGGACGACAGCCGGCCGGCGGCTCCGGGCGAGTCGGTGATGCCCAGGGCGCAGACCCGCGAGCCGGTGCACGCCCGGATCTGCGCGCTGCGACCTTCGCCCAGGATGGACAGGCCGCGCTCGGCGATGGTCGACCGGACCAGGCCGACGTCGGCCAGCGCAACGCCGCGCAGCGTGAGGTTCTGGTCGCGGGTGATCGTGATGTGGCCGTCCGCCACGCGGTCGGCGAGGCCGCAGAGGAGGTCCAGCTCGGACGAGCACGTGTCACCCATCGGGATGTCGATCGTCACCGACGCCTCGCCGGAGGTGCGTTCCGGCCGCACGCCGATCCCCCACCCGCCGGGCGGGACGGCCGACAGGATCGCGATGCGGTCGGCGTCGCCGAGCAGCTCCACCTCGGGCGCGTCCGGGTGCGGGCGTCCGAGCGCGGCCTCGAACGCGGCGCACCACGCCGAGCGGAAGGCGTCGGCTCCGAGGCGGGCGAGGACGAACTTCATCCGGCCCTTCGCCGGCTCGTCGACGTTCCCGTGCTCGACGAACACGTCGACCATCGCCTCGACCGCGGCCAGGACCTGCGTGCGTGGCACGAACGCAGCCACCAGCACGCCGAGGGACGGGGCCTTGCCGAGGCTGCCCCCGGCCCACAGCTCGTAGCCGGCCTCGCCGTCGGACACGACGGACACGAGCCCGACGTCGTTGACCAGGGCGTCGTGGCGGCACCGCGGCGACCCGCCCAACGACACGTTGACCCGGCTCGGGAGTTGCGTGTTCAGCTCGGCCGAGCGAGCCACGAGCGCATCGGAGATGAGCCGGGCATCGGGCATGCAGTCGAACGGCTCGTCGAGGCCCACCCCGGCGTCCTCCGACACCATCACGTTGCGCAGGGTGTGCCCGCACGAGGACCGGGTCGTCACCCCCACCGACTCCAGCGCAGCGAGCACGTCGGTCACCGACCGATCCTCGACCCAGTGGAGCTCGACGTTCTGGCGGGTCGTGAGGTGGATCCAGTCCTCGGCGTGGCGGGCTGCGGCCCGCCCGATGCCTCGCGCCTGATCGGTGAGCATGACGCCGCCGACGATCCGGGCCCGGACCATGAACACGTGGTCCTGCAACTGGGTGCACACGCCGTGCGTCTTGAGGGCGTAGCGATCCTCGGGGGTCAGCCATCCGTCGCCCTCGGCGCGCAGGCGATCGAGGTCGACGTGGAGTCCGGAGCGCTTGGCGGCAGGGATGTCGGGGGCCATGGAGGGACCGTACGGAACCCGGCCCTCCGTGTGGTTTCCTCCGTGCTGCGATCTGCTCACCGACCCCTTCGGGTGACTGTGAGGGAGTCAGATATCCCGGCGTGACGGGGTGGATCCACCCCTTGGATCGTCGTAACGGATCCCGCACGATCGATCCATGATCCCGACGGCTGCCGATCTGCGGCTCCTCCTCCGGTTCGACGCGTCGAACCCCTGGGAGCTCGCGATCCACGGCGCGGGTCATCTGGTCGCGGCCGGGACCACCCTCGACCCCGCCGGTGACGGCGTCCGGCGGGCGCGGCACCTCGATCCCGAGGACCACATCGCGGCGGTGCTCGGGATGTCGACCGCCCCGCCCCGGACCCGGGCGATGTTCCTGTTCGCCGGGTACGCGGCCAACGAGATCGCCCGCGACGAGTACCGCGAGCCGCGCGACCTCGTGTTCTGCGTCGACATCGAGGACCACGACGGGTTCCACCTGCTCGACGTCGTGGCGAACCTGGCCGACGGCGCGGCCGAGCTGTTCCTCATGACCGCCGCGGGGGCCGCGGCCGACCTCGTGCGCGAGCGCTGGTCGCAGGTCGTGGACCTGGCGTCCCAGCTGCGCGACGAGGGCCGCATCGCCCGGGGCGAGCAGGTGCTCAACGCCTGATCCGGCGGCTCAGCAGCGGTAGACGCGCTCCGCCGTGCCGGCGAACAGCAGCTCGCGCGACACGTCGTCGACCCCGGCGGTCACCTCGGCGTACGCGGTGAAGAGCTGGTCGAGCGAACCGTGCATGCCGTCGACCGGGAAGTTGCTGGCGAACATGCAACGCTCGGCCCCGAACGTGTCGATGGCGTGCTCGAGCCAGGGCGCGAACGCACCCGCTTGCATCGACCCGAGCGGCATCGCCAGCCCCGACAGCTTGCAGACGACCCGCGGCCCGAGGTCGGCGAGCGCCCCCATGCCGACCTGCCAGAGCGCGAACTCGTCGTCGGAGGCCGACCGCGGCCAGCCGGCGTGCTCGATCACGACCGCGAGGTCGTCGACCGCAGCCAGGGACTGCGCCGCGTCCTGCAGCTGGTGGGGGTGGGCCATGAGCTCGAACAGCAGGCTCCGCTCCTGCAGTGCCCGGAGCACCGGCTGGGACGGGACGGTGGGCGCGCGTTGACCCATCGGGCGCACGCCGACGAAACGGCGTGCGGCCATCTGCCGGTCGATGAAGCCGATGGCCTCCGCGTCGGAGTCGGCCGGGGGGAGGCCCCCGACGAGCGCAGCGGGCTCGCCCTCGGCGTCGGCCCGGCGGTCGAGCTCGAGGGTCTCGTCGACCGACCCGACGCCGGTGGCGGCCGCGACGTTGACGAGCTTCTCGACGTTCCACCCCGTGGCTTCGGCTCGGTACGTGGGAACGTCGAAGCGGCGGGCCATGCCGGTGGTGTCGCCCATGTCGAGCTCCATCCCGCCCGACAGGTACGGGTACCACTCGGTGCGGGCGGGGTCCCACAGGTGCACGTGGGCATCGACGATGCGGGTGGGCCTGGTCATCGAACCTCCTCGGCAGCGGCGATGGAGCGCAGCGCGTCGTCGAACCAATCGGGGATCGCCGGACCTCCGAACGCGATGCTGCCGGTGGGGCGTGGGTGGCTGCGCAGGCCGATCCATCCGCGACCGACGGCGAGCTCGGCCCCCGACAGCGCGGCGGCGTCGGCGTGGCACGCGAGGTGGGCAGCCAGCTCGCCCGCGGCCGAGAGGTCGCGCAGGTCCGGCGACTCGACGCCGACGGCGAACGCGGCGACGCGCTCCTTGGTGGCGCCACGGGACGACCGGGCATGCTGGGCGACGGCCTGCGCCCGGCTGCGGCCACCGCTGGTGGACGCGTCGGTGAGGGTGATCAGCCGGACGGGTCGATCGGATGCGACTGCGAGGTCGGAGACGGCGCGCGCCCACGCGGCGTCCCGGTGGATGCCGCCGGCGAGGTCGCCGTGCTCGGCCAGCACGCCTTCCCACCCGCCCGACGGTGCGCCGGCAGCGGTGGCGTCGAGCGCGAGCACGACCGCACCGAACGCTCCGCTGCGTTCCTCGGCGGCGGCCAGCCCCGCGGCGGCACCGGCGAACCCCGGTCCGACGTCGCCGGGGTCGACGATCTCGCAGGTCACGCCACGGACCCCCAGGGCCCGGGTGACGGCGTCGATCTCGGCCGGGCGCGTGCTGACGACCACGCACGAGCGAAGGTCGGTGGATGATGGCGGGGGCGCCGTCCCGTCGAAGATCGAGCCGAACCGGGGGTTGCTCCCACCGGTGCTTGCCTGCGCGGCCTCCGCCGGCGCCAGGGCACCGGCCCCGAACGACTCGACGGCCGCCGGCAGCGAGGGAAGGTCGTCGGTGCGCACGGCCTCGAGGAGGTGCGGCTCCTCGACCAGCGCCACCTCGGGTCCTCCGGCGAAGAAGATGCGCCCGGTGCACCAGCCGACGTCGTCGCCGACGAGGTAGGCGCCGAACGGGCCGAGCTGGTCGGGGGTGGGCATCGACCCCAGCGACAGGCCGCCGGTGGTCGACGAGCCGCCGCCCTTCGATTCGGCCCGGACGTCGGGCTTCGGGCTCCTCATCGCCGCCATCCGCTCCATCGCGGCGGTGACCATGCGGGTGACGGCGATCGGGGACATGGCGTTCACCACGACGCCGGGTGGCGCCTCGCGTCCCAGCTGCCAGGTCAGCGCGGCGACCGCGCGCTTGGCACAGCCGTAGGCGCCGGTGTCGGCCGGGCGCCATCCCGATCCCGACGTGACCCCCAGGATGCGGCCGTGGCCGGCGGCCGCCATGAGCGGCAGCGCGGCGCGCAGGACGTTGAGGTAGCCGTCGAGGTGGACCGACAGCACGCCGGCCCAGTCCTCCTCGGTGCCGGACGCGAAGCTCGACGGACGGGTGATGCCGGCCACGTTGATCACGCCGTCGAGCCGACCGAACTCGTCGACCAGACCGCGGAACAGCTCGGCGATGCCGTCGCCGTCGGTGACCGAGACGGACGAGGCCCGGGCCGCACCACCCGCGGCCACGATGCGGCCGGCGGTCGTCTCCTCGGGCGGGGGCAGCTGCTCGGACCCGTCGAGGGTCACCAGCGGGTCGACCGTGACGACGAACGCCCCGGTCCGACCGAGCGCCTCGGCCACGGCAGCGCCGATGCCGGCGCCGCCACCGGTGACGACGACGACACGCCGGTCGGCGGAACCGCCCATCAGGACGTGGCGGGCCGGTCGAGGTCGAGGCCCTCGAAGTCGCCCCGCTCGAGCCAGTCGTGGAGCAGCTCGCGGTAGCCGAAGTAGTCACCGAGGCCACGGCCGTAGTTGCCGTTCCGCGGGTTCATGTCCTGCGGCCGACCTTCGTTGTTGATGCGGGAGGGCGTGCACGCGGACATGACCTGGCTGGCGTCGACGAAGTTGGCGACGATCTTCTCGGTCCACGCCTCCTCGGCCTCGGCCGCGACCTCGAACGACCGCACCCCGGCTTCCTCCAACCGGGCCACCGTGGCGCCGACGAACTCGCCGCCGAGCACCGCCAGCTGGGTGTAGTTGACCGTGACCACGGCCTGCTGGGCCGGCGCCGGCATCACGAAGAGGTTCGGGAAGTCGCGGATCATCATGCCGAAGAGCGTCGCCGAGCCGTCGGCGAACTTCTCGGCCAGCGTGAGGCCGCCACGCCCCACGATCTCGTGGCCGGCCCGCCGCGACAGCGGCGTCAGCTCGGGCTCGAACCCGGTGCCGTACACGATGCAGTCGACGTCGTACTCCTTGCCGTCGACCACGAGGCCCCGGTCGGTGACGCGCTCGATCCCGGCGGGGCAGTCGACGAGGGTGACGTTCGGGTGGTTGAACGCCTGCAGGTACTCGTCGTGGAAGCACGGGCGCTTGCACAGGTACCGGTAGTACGGCTTGAGGATCTCGGCCGTCTCGGGATCGGCGACGAGCTCCTCGACCCGCCGGCGGTGCTCCTCCATGATCCCGTAGTCGAGCTCCTCCGCCCCTCGGAGGTACTCCTCGATGGGCATGTCCTTGCGACGAGGCGGGTGGTGGACCGCGGCGTAGTGGTGGGTCCACCCGTCGTCGGTGAGGTCGACGTCCTGCTTCCGACCCATCATCAGCGCCTGGAAGTTGTCCATCCGCTCCTGCTGCCAGTTCGGCCCGAGGCCGTCGGCGAAGTCGGGCTCGGTGGGGCGGTTGCCGCGCACGCCGATGGCCGACGGGGTGCGCTGGAACACGTAGAGGTGCTCGGCCGCCTCGGCCAGCGGCGGCACGCACTGGATGCCCGACGCACCCGTGCCGATGAGGGCCACCACCTGGTCTCCGAGCTCGGTCATCGGCTCGCCCGGTCCCCCGCCGGTGTAGCCGTAGTCCCAGCGCGCGGTGTGGAAGGAGTGGCCGCGGAAGCCCTCCATGCCGGGGATGGCGGGCAGCTTCAGCAGGTTGAGCAGCCCGACGGCGAGCACGTAGTAGCGCGAGGTGACCTCGTCGCCGCGGTCGGTCCGGACCCGCCACCGGGCGGCGGTGTCGTCCCACTCGGCCGCCTCCACCCCGGTGTGGAACAGGGCGTCGGACACGAGGTCGAACTTGTCCGCGATGGCCTGGAGGTGGAGGCGGATCTCCTCGCCGTAGGCGTAGCGCCGGGTGGGCACGTAGCCGAGCTCCTCGAGCATCGGGAGGTAGATGTACGACTCGACGTCGCACATCACGCCCGGGTACCGGTTCCAGTACCAGGTGCCTCCGACCCCACCGGCGAGGTCGACGATGCGGATCCGCTCGATGCCGGCCTTGCGCAGCTGCGCCCCGGCCAGGAGGCCGGCCATGCCCCCACCCACGATCACGACGTCGACGTCGTCGTGGACCGGGTCGCGCTCGGTGTAGGGGGTGAACGGGTCGTCGCGGACGCCACGGAAGTGCTCATCGTTCGCCAGGTCGCGGATGTCGGTCCGGCCGGGCACGAGGCGCCGATCGCGCTCGGCCAGGTACTTCGCCTTCACGACGTCCGGCTCGTAGGCCGCGACCTCACCCTCTGCCACGACGGGTCCCCCTCGGCTCAGCCCACAGCTGTGACACCACTGTTAGAACCTAGCGTGACCGCCGGGTCGTCAGCCGGTCGACGTCGCGCCGGCGAGGTTGCCGCGGCGTGGGGCAAATACTCCGTCGTGATGGCAAGATCGTGGTGATGGCCGGTCCCCGTGTGCTCCTCATCGAGGATGACGATCCGCTGCGCGAGGGCGTCGCCGCGTCCCTGCGATCCCGGGGGTACGAGGTCCTGGCACTTCGCGACGGCGTCTCGATCGACCGAGAGCTGGACGAGTTCGACCCCGAGGTCGCCGTGCTCGACATCGGGCTCATCGACGGCCCCGACGGCTACGCGCTCGGCACGATGATGGCGACGAGGGCGAGCGGCCCGCCGTTCGTCTTCATGACCGCGGCAGGGGGCATCGAGGACCGCCTGCGTGGGTTCGACCTGGGCGCCGAGGACTACATCGTCAAGCCCTTCTCGACTCGCGAGTTGGACAGCCGGCTCCAGGTGATCCTCCGTCGACGTGAGCGCCCCGCACCGGGCGTCGACACCTCCGACCTGGTGCTCGACCTGGCCGCTCGCACCGCAACCCGGGCCGGGAACGACCTGGGGCTGACACCGACCGAGCTCGAGCTGCTCGCCACCCTGCGCTCGGTCCAGGGCCGCGTCTGGTCGAAGCGGGAGCTGCTCCGTCAGGTGTGGGGGACGGACCACCACTCGACGCACATCGTCGAGGTGTACATCAGCAACCTTCGTCGGAAGCTCGAGGAGCACGGCCCGCGCATCATCGTCACCCACCGCGCGGGCGGCTACTCGCTGCGCTCATGAACGCCGACCGCGCTGATCCGCCGCGCAGCCGGTTCGACCGGTGGCTCGGCCGCAGGGCCACCGGCTCCCTGAGCCCTGGTTCACAAGCCATCGTGCTGGTCGCGCTGCTGGCTCTGGTCGTCCTGACCGGGTGGATCGACGCACTGGCCGGGCGGCAGGTCTCGCTCTTCATCCTGTACATGCTGCCCATGTCGCTCGCCGCCATCGTCCTCGGTACGTGGGCCGGCGTCGTGATCGCGATCGCCGGCTTGGCCGTCTGGCTCTACCCCGACAGCAACTACCACGGTCACCTGGAGTGGAACGTCCCGATCCGCGTGGCTGCCATCATCGCGGTGATCCTCGTGGTCCGCAGCCTGCGCATGTCGCTTCGGGAATCGGCGCGAGAACGTGAGAGCACCCAGCGGTTCCTCGCCAACGCCGCGCATCAGCTGCGGACCCCGATCTCCGGGGTGATGGTCACGGCCGAGGCGCTCGAGACCGAGACCGATCCGACCGCGAGAGCGCGGTTGGTCCACCACCTCATGGCCTCGACCGAGCGCGTGGGCCATCTCCTCCACTCGCTCCTCCAGTTCGCGTCCGTCTCCGCCGGCGCCGATCGACGCGTCGAACCCTTCGACGCCGTCGAGGTGTGCGATCGAGAGATCGACCACGTCGAGATCCGCTACCCGGAGATCGCCTTCCGCCAGCACGGTCCGCCCTCGGCCATGGCCTCCGGCGACCCGCACCACGTCGGCGAGGCGATCGCGAACCTCCTGGACAACGCCGGGCGCCACGCAGCGGGTTCGGTCGAGCTGACCATCCTCGAGCAGGTGGGACGTGCCGAGATCGTCGTGCGTGACGACGGACCGGGCGTCCCGGCCGGGCAAGAAGAGGCCATCTTCGAGCGGTTCCTCACCATCGGTCCGCACGGGGGCGCCGGTCTCGGGCTCCCGATCGCACGGGAGCTGATGGAGCGGGAAGGCGGCGGTGTCGAGTTCCGCGACGGTGCGTTCCACCTCTGGCTGCCCACCCAGCACCGGTGGCGGCGGTACGCCAGGACGCCCCGGCCCGATCTGAGCGATCTCGAGCGGACCGCAGCGTCGTAGCTGCGCTCAGTTCGGGGTCAGAGTGCGGGGCCGATGGCGACGGGGGTTCTGGAGGGGGTGTTGGTGGCGTTGCCGAGTTGGCCTGAGCCGTTGTCGCCCCAGCAGTAGGCGGCGCCTGAGGTGTTGAGGGCGCAGGTGTGTCCGTCGCCGCCGGCGAGGGCGACGATGTTGGAGAGGCCGCTGACGACGAGGGGGGTGGAGGAGGCTGGGGTGGTGGCGGGTTTGGCGATCTGGCCGAGGTCGTTGAGGCCCCAGCAGGCCACGAGTCCGGTGTTGACCGCGCAGCCGTGGTCGCTGCCGGTGCCGAGGACCGTCACGTTCCCGAGGGTGGTGATGGTTTGGGGGGTGGGCTCGCGCAGTGGTGGTGGCGGGTTGGGGTCGTTGGGGTCAGGGGGTGG